>ERZ795048.162-NODE-162-length-72437-cov-30.503136_pt1 | contig 72437 bp, 56 predicted proteins | sample MGYA00375132_ERZ795048 | MGnify/ENA primary metagenome ERZ795048 (study PRJEB30177, sample SAMN05720225) | activated sludge metagenome | isolation source: Anaerobic digester | place: Hong Kong | collected 2014-12-17 ...
CGAACCGTCCCTTCTCCCCTGCTGCGTTCCCCTGCAAAAGCGGGTGCAAATATAGAGGGTATTTTTTATTCTGCAATACCTTTTCTGTTTTTTTTTATACTTTTTTTAATATATTTCTTATGAGTCTCATTTTCATGGTGTTTCAAAGATAGGGTAAGCCAATTTTTTATAAAAACAGTTAAAAAGGAGTAACAAAATATAATTAACTTTACCTTTGTTGAAGTTGTAACAATACCTTATAATATAAGTAACATTTTATTTGCTATTTAATGACTGATAATGAAAAACTTGTAATAATTCCTACTTATAACGAGAAGGATAATATTGAAAAGATTTGCCGAAAAGTGTTTTCGCTAGAAGGTGATTTTCATATACTTATTATTGACGACGGTTCACCTGATGGGACTGCGACTATTGTAAAGAATCTACAAACTGAATTTGCAAAAGAACTCCATTTAGTTGAGCGTTCAGGGAAACTTGGACTAGGGACTGCCTATATACGTGGTTTTGAATGGGCCTTAGATAATGGGTTCGAGTACGTTTTTGAGATGGATGCTGATTTTTCGCATAACCCTGAAGATTTACCAAGGCTCTACCAATCGTGTGCTAACGGAGCAGATGTAACCATAGGGTCAAGATATATTTGTGGAGTAAATGTAGTTAACTGGCCAATGGGTCGTGTACTAATGTCGTACTTTGCATCGATGTACGTGCGGCTGGTTACAGGAATGAAAATAATGGATACCACCGCTGGGTTTAAGTGTTACAAAAGAAGGGTGCTTGAATCTATTGATTTTGAGAAGATAAGATTGAAAGGTTATGGTTTCCAGATTGAAATGAAATTCACCGCATGGAAACTTGGGTTTAAAATTGATGAGATCCCCATTGTATTCACAGAACGGAGGGAAGGTACATCGAAAATGAGCGGTGGAATTTTTAGCGAAGCTATGTGGGGTGTTATTTCGATGAAAATATCGAGCTGGTTTAAGAAGCCCAAACGAAGAGTTTACGAACCTTCCCTAAACTAATAAGGAGATGAGCACTATTCTGATAAAAGGAGCCACAATAATTAATGAAGGGAAAACTTTTCAGGGTAGCGTTCTGATTAAGGATCGTTATATTGAGAAAGTATCAGCATCAAATGATATCAGCATAAAAGCTGATGTTAAAATTGATGCAACCGGGAAACTTCTAATTCCGGGAGTGATTGATGACCAGGTTCACTTTCGGGAACCAGGACTTACACACAAAGGTGATATCTACTCGGAATCGAAAGCGGCAGTTGCCGGAGGTGTAACATCGTTTATGGAAATGCCGAACACCAATCCTCAAACTGTATCGAGAGAAGAGCTGGACAAGAAATTTGCTGTAGCAAAGGAAGAATCACTAGCAAACTACTCATTCTACTTTGGCGCAACAAACGACAATATTGAGGAAATTGCAAATGTTGATCCCAGAAGAGTTGCCGGAATAAAAGTTTTTATGGGCTCATCAACCGGGAATATGCTGGTTGACAAACCAGAGTCACTTAGTTCGATTTTCAAACTCTCGCCTACCCTTATTGCTACTCACTGCGAAGACGAGGAAACCATAAAAGCAAATACTATATATTATAATAAGGTATACGGCGATAATATTCCTTTTCATTTGCATCCGCAGATAAGAAGTGCAGAAGCGTGCTACCTAAGCAGTTCGCTTGCTGTTAAGTTGGCAAAGGAGAACAATTCCAGACTCCATATTCTTCATTTATCAACAGCTAGGGAGCTAGAACTTTTAAGAAATGATATTCCCCTACAGGAAAAAAGAATTACGGGAGAAGTTTGCGTTCATCACCTTTGGTTCACCGATAAAGACTACGAAAAGTTTGGCTGGCGAATAAAGTGGAATCCGGCAATCAAAACCGAAAACGACAGGCTTGCACTAAGAGCCGGAATAGTCAGCGATAAGCTTGATGTAGTTGCAACCGACCATGCGCCGCATACTCTCAACGAGAAGGAAAACCTGTACATGAAATGCCCATCGGGAGGGCCGTTGGTTCAACATTCGCTGGTTGCAATGCTGGAACTTGTTAAGAAAGGGGTCTTTACCCTTGAAACTGTAGTTGAAAAGATGTGCCATAATCCGGCAATCCTGTTCTCGATTGAAAAGCGAGGTTTTATTCGTGAAGGATACTACGCTGACATTGCACTGGTTGATTTACAAGAAACATGGGAGGTTAAACCAGAGAATATTCTGTATAAATGCGGCTGGTCGCCCTTTGAGAATGAAAAGTTTAGCGCAAAGGTTACGCATACCTTTATAAACGGTAGGTTGGTTTATGAGAACGGCAAGTTTAATGAATCGGTGAAGGGAGAATCGTTGTGTTTTAACAAATAACTAAACCAAACCTAATGAAACCGTACTTACCTCTTTTATTTGCTTGCATTCTAATTCTTTCCTTTTCATGCTCAAACGAAAAGGTTGAGAAAAAAAGGGACGGTAGATTTATAATCCCCGACAAATCGACAGTAATTGCCGATACCATTACTGTTGATGTTACGCTTCGCGCAATGGATACAACCAGTATTTGGGATGTGGAACAGCATAAGTACATAAACCAAAGATTACTAGTTGATTATATATTCGACGGGATTTACAATGAAAAATTTAGTGCATTCGATTTTTTTACCGGCGAAGAGTTGTCGAAGTTCGATGTTGAAAAGGTTGAGAAAGAAGAAGGTTTCAACAGGGATAAAGTAACAAAAATTCAATTCAAGGAGTTCTGGTATATCGATTCAACCGGAGTTTTGCAAAAGCAAATTCTAAGCTATACGCTTGGGCTTGAAAAGACCAGCGAGAAGGGAACTCCGCTAGGGCACAAAGCTCTATTCACGGTTAACCCCAACTAGCATATCTAGCTGCTTGTTATAAATCGGGCTGTACTGCGCGTTTTCTGCTCAAGGAAAACCGACTTTCCGCTGAGTAGCTCATCGACCTTCTCTTTTGTATAATGCCTAACCGTAAGCAAGTTGAGGTTTTTATTGTAACGAACAGAGTACTCGTTTCGTAGCTCGTTAATTGCGCCGGGGAGAAAGTGCTCCTCGTTATCGACGCAAATTGAGAAGCTGATGGCTGAGTTTTGAACCAGATTTGCCTTTACTCTGTGCTTAAATAGCACCGCAAATATTTTGCTCAAACAATCCTCAATAACAAACGAAAAATCCTTTGGGGTAAGCGAAATGAGAACCTGGTTTTGCTTTAAAATAACTATTGGAGGGAATTCAATTCTTCCTTCAGCTTCAATAATTTTGGTTCCAACTCCATCGGGATTTACGAATGATTTTACGAGTAACGGAATTTTCTTGTTCTGTAAGGGTTTTATGGTTTTTGGGTGGATTATCTGCGCACCGCAGTAGGCAAGCTCAATGGCTTCCTTAAACGTAACCGTATCTAACCGAACAGTGTTACTGAAAATTTTGGGATCGGCATTGAGAACTCCCTCAACATCCTTCCATATTGTAACATCCTCAGCATCGAGCAGATTTGCCAGAATGGCTGCGGTGTAGTCTGACCCTTCACGACCAAGGGTTGTGGTTTTGCCATCGTTTGTGCCGGCAATAAATCCCTGCGTGATACAGATAGAATTTTCACCAAATGTTAAGTGTTTGCTACAAAGCTTTGTTGATTCCTCGAAGTTGATATTCCCCTCACGGTAGTTTGAATCGGAGCGAAGAACTTCACGAACATCAACCCAATCATTTTCTACTCCAACGGAGTTGAGAAATTCTGAAATTATCAGGGTAGAGAGAATCTCTCCGTAGCTAACCAGCTGATCGTAGCAGTAGTTGTACTCCATCAATTTATTGGTTTCCAAAAACTCCTGCATACCGGTAAAGGTGAATCTCAGTTTTTGAAAAACTGGATGCTCAGTATTGTTAAATAAACTGTTGGCAATATCGTAATGGAACTTTTTTATCTCCGAGAATTCATTTACGGCAGCTTCGGTTCCAGCAATGTAACCTGAAAGCATTCGCTCCAGCGCATTAGTGGTTTTTCCCATGGCCGAAATTACCACAATAAGTTTACTAGCATTCCCTTCCAGAATTTTAGCGATATTTCTTACCCCCTCAGCCGATTTTACCGATGCGCCTCCAAATTTGAATACTTTTACTGAACTAGCCATATTAAATCCTGATATTATGTTCTCAAAAATCCGAAGTCAAAAGTATGTAATAAACCTTTTACTTTCAAGAAAAAAACGCATTGTGAATTTACTTTTGGTGCAAAAAATGATTATTTCGCAAACGTTTTAACACTGGAAAATATGTAAGATTTTTTGTTTGCTTTAAACAAAAAGAGCTAACTTTAACAGGATTTAAAACCCATTCAACTAATTGCCATGACAGGTTACACCATAAAAACCCTTACACAGTTCATTATTGAGCGTCAGGCCGATTTTCCTTACGCAACCGGTGAGTTTTCTCGTCTTCTTTACCACATCGGCGTTGCCGCAAAGGTTGTAAACAAGAAGATTAACAAGGCCGGGCTTGTTGATATTCTTGGACTTGCCGGAGATGTAAATGTTCAGGGCGAAGAGCAAAAAAAGCTGGATGTTTTTGCCAACTGGCGCTTTATTCAGTCAATAAAATCATCGGGGCAGTGCTGTGGAGTTGCCTCGGAGGAGGATCAGGAGATTATCACATTTGACGATGACCTATCGGTTGATGGCAATTATATTGTTTGCATGGATCCTCTGGATGGTTCCTCGAACATTGAGGTTAACGTATCTATTGGTACCATTTTTAGCATTTACCGTCGAATTAGTCCCCGAGGGACGAAAGCCGTTCTTGAAGATTTCCTGCAGGAGGGGTCAAAACAGGTTGCCGCCGGATACATAATTTACGGTTCATCAACCATGATGGTTTACACTACAGGAAGAGGAGTGTATGGGTTTACCCTCGATCCATCCATAGGGGAGTTCTGTCTATCGAACTACAACATTGTGATGCCTCAGGATGGATATATCTACTCGCTTAACGAGGGGAATCTGAACAAGATGCCTAAGGGGATTCAGAACTACGTGAAACACTGTCAGGAAGATGACAAAGCAACAAAACGTCCATACTCAGCACGCTACATAGGTTCATTGGTTTCCGATTTTCACCGCAACTTACTAAAGGGAGGTATTTTTATATATCCACAAACAGGTGCCGCACCAAATGGGAAATTACGGCTAACCTATGAGTGCAACCCTATTGCTTACCTAGCTGAAAATTCAGGAGGTAAAGCCTCAGATGGTACTCAACGAATTCTTGATATTAAGCCACAAACACTTCATCAACGAGTTCCATTTATAGTTGGGTCAAAAAACATGGTTGAAAAAGCAGAGGAGTTTATCTCAAAAAGCAAGTAGATTTCAAACTGAATTTTTAGCCTTCCCTCTTTACTTTTCCTCGGTAGTAGGAGAAATAAATTCCTATTGAGCTAATTAGCGCGAAGCATAAGAATCCCCACTTTATCATTTTCTGAAAAATATGGCTTGGAACCATATCTACAGTTTGCTTCCCAAAAAGAACCGCAAAAAATAGCGTTGCAATGGTCATGCTAACAATCTGGCCAATAACCCTCATTGTAGCTGCCGATCCCGATGCCAACCCGTACTGTGTTTTACTCACCGAACTCATAATTGTATTCATATTTGGCGATGAGAAAAGAGCGAACCCAAGTCCAACCCAAATTAGCTGAATAACAATTTGCAAAATTGAAGTTGATGCGGAAACAAACGCGAACGAAGCCAAACCGATTGTACACATTATCATTCCGAGAGTTGTAAGATATCGTGGTTGAACGCTATCGGACATCCGACCGGCAACGGGCGAAAAAATTGCCATTGTTATGGGTTGCGCAATCAGAATACTTCCGGCAGACTGAGGCGATAATCCTAAAATTTTTTGAAGAAACAGGCTGAGCAGAAATACAATGGCAAACGTTGCGCTGTAGTTGATTAGCGCAGCTAAATTCGAGAATGCAAACAATCGATTCTGAGTAAAAAGTTTTGTATTGATAACTGGCAATGATGAGGATTTCTCAAAATTCCAGAAAACAACCAGCGCAATTACGCCAGCGGCCATCAGCAGCCAACCAAAAAGATCGGGAATATTCGACGATCCGTAAACCAGAGCAAACAAACCCAGAACGTAAAACAGGGTTCCTCTTAAATCAATTTTTTTTGATTGATCTTCTGCGACACCATCGCTTCCTAAAAATGTAAACGCGATAATTGTTGTTAGTATCCCAAGCACTGAGGAAACATGAAAAATTGATCTCCATCCTAAGTACTGCGTAATGAAACCTCCCACAAACGGGCCAAAAGCAAGACCGAGGTAAACAGCTGAAACAGAAATTCCCAAAACTCGCCCCCGGTGCTGAGGAAGAAATGCAGAAACCAGAATTGCCGGTCCAGTTGTGCTGGTAAACGCAGCACCAATCCCTTGTAAAAAACGAAGGATAATTAGCAAGATTCCATGATTTACAAACCCGCAGAGCAATGATGCAAACGTAAAAATCAACACACCAATCTTAAAGATCCGCCTCACTCCCACCATATCGCCCCAGCGACCAACCGGAAGCAGAAAAATTGCTGTTGCCAGCAAAAACGAAGTTACCACCCAGCTAAGCTTGATTGCATCGAGCCCAAAACTTTTCTCAATGGCAGGCAGGGCAATATTCACCGATGAAATCAGGAAAGTTCCCATGAACGAAGTTGCGGCAACAATGGCAACGATTGATACTTGTGTTCTTGTCCAATTCATAAAAAAAACGTATGTGGCATTTTGGGAACAACAAATATATAAACTATTTGCCATCTCCCCGAGAGGAGATACCTAGGCGAGAAGTATAATTAGGTACGAGTAGCCTCTTCTTGTTTCCCTCTGGCCATCTGGTGATTGCGTTCGTTATGATAATGCTGAAAGATAATTGAATGTTTTTGGGGGATGATACCGAACTGAATCCTTCAGGTACTACGATTTTTTCAAAGTCTATTGTTTAAACTCCTGTATTACTGATTGTTAATTCATGAAGAACATTTATTTTCCCCAGATGAATGATGAGCTGCCAGAAAAAGATTAAGTTCAACCTAGTATATCACAACAGCTCAGAAAGAAAAATTATTTTTCAAATCCCTTAGATCTAAATGCTTCAAGGAATTTCAATTTATAAGTTCTTCCGATTGGAATTTGTATTCCTGCAACCTCAATACTATTCACACATATCTTATCAACACGATCCACTGGTACAAGGAACGAACGATGCACCCGAACAAACTCACTATCAGGAAGCATCGCCTTAATGGAGTCGAACGTTTGTAATGTAACAATCCTGCCATTGGTAGTCTGTAACGAAAGGTAGTCTTTCATCCCTTCTATGTACAAAATATCAATCAACTTAACTTTAACTATGTTGTTACCCGTTTTAACGTATATATACTCCCTTGAAAATTTTGGTTTAGCATCCTTCTTTTCATCTCCCTGTAATCTCTGATTATTTTGAAATATTGAGTAAGCTTTCTCGCAAGCTTTCAGAAACCTTTCGAATTGTATTGGTTTTAACAGGTAATCCGTTACATTTAATTCATACCCCTTTAACGCGTACTGATCATAAGCTGTTGTTAGTATAACTTGGGGCGGGGATTGTAACGATTCAATAAGTTGTATGCCATTGAATTCCTTCATTTGAATGTCTAAAAAAATGAGATGAATGTTGTTCTTTTTAATGAAATAAATTGAATCAAGCGCATTGTCAAAGCATTCGATAAGATTAATGTATTCGATTTTTCCAGCAAATCGTCTTATCTTGCTTAGCGCAAGCGATTCGTCATCTATTGCAATGCAATTCATCTTCATAGGCGGTTCCATAGTACTAACCAAAATTACACCTCAACTTTCAAATGTACCCAATACTCTCTACCCTCATTTTTAACTTCAATCCAATATTTTCCTGGATAAATATGCTCAAGCCTTCTATATAAGTTCCTGTACCCAATACCCGTTGAAGTAGATCTCTGGTCTATCCCTTTGGTTTTGTTTTTTATTGAAAACATGAGCGAACCGTTAATACTTATTTCAATTGAAATTACCTGTCCATCTGCTGTCCTGTCTGAATATTTTATGGCATTCTCAACTAGAGGTAGAAAAATCATGGGGGCAATTGATTTACCTGTGAAATCCCCATTTTTCTTTATGGAAATTGATTCGGAGTCTTTAAAGTTGTAACTAGCAAGTTTCAGGTAGTTTTCAATAAATTTAATTTCTGTATCGAGCAAAACCCTATCATTACTCATTTCCCCTAACATACTTCTCAATATACTTGAAAGCTGGTAAATTGCGGAGGAGGCTTTTTCCTTATCGATGTATATTAACTCATCAATATTATTTAGGGTATTAAAGAAAAAATGTGGTGTAATCTGGCTCTTTAGTATCTCAAGCTCATTCTGAAGATTAATATTTTCAATTTTTACCTTTTCCATCTTAATTGAATGGTATTGCCTAAGGATTTTTACGATTGATGCTAAAGTAATAATGAACGAGGAGGTAACACTTGATTGAAAAAACACCTTGAAAACAGAAACCTTCTCACTATTACTACTAGCAGAAAACAACCAGTTACCAACTAGTGTATTTAGAAACAAAAAGAAAATTACAAACAGAACAAAAAGAGTAAACTGTATAGATCTTCCTTTTAGTAAAAAGCGAGGAATTAAAATGTAAATGGTTATGTAAACAGCAACAACATCGAAAGGTATATAGTACAAGTTATTAACCAGAATATTGTACCAATTTTCATTGCTATATATTGCTGGGAAAAAGGTGTGAAACGAAAGAATAAACACCCAAAACATAAGGTGATTACACAACCGACACTCCAACCTAATCGCTCTATTCAGGAAACTTGTCATACCAACGACCAAAAGCCTTTAACATGTAAAAATAGTAAAAGCATCTTATCGTACTGGCAATCAAAAAAAAATAACCGCATGTTTTATACCAAGCTGGCTTTTCAATCGACTATTTACACAGGTAGATTTTTTGCTAACGGCTGTCGAATCATCTGATATAAAATAAAATCAATGCTTAAATTGTACGTACATATTAAAAGCATACAAGGTAAATTTTCACGAAAAAATATTTCAAAACATGAAACTCAGTCTAGCTCAAATGATAAATGCATTCATCCTAATAGTGGTATTAATCTGGGGAGGAATAAATACCAGTATGGCACAAAAGAATGTAGTAGCAATAAATATTCAAAGCTATTCTGAAATAAAAAGTGCGGAATTGCTTATTAAAAGCATAAAAGATTTTGGTGGTGAGCTGGCAAAAAGCGACATACTCGTTACTTCAACCCTTGAAAAGGGTACAATACAAAGTTCACTCGCGAAGTATAACGCAAAGATTTTTCCATTAACAATTGATTCGACTGCTGCAAAATACCCGTTCGCCTATAAAGCATACTCCTGCGCACAAATTGAAAATGCCATTAAAGGGGAAGATTGCAATTTAATATGGTTTGATAATGGCTGTCTGGTTTTGAATGAGCCCAAAGATCTCTTTCTCGATCCCATTAAAAAGGTTGCATTTCGACCTGTTTTCCTACAAAACAGTGTTGCAGAGAAAGAAACTGACCCCATAGGGTCATATTGGGAAGGAATTTACAAGCTTGCTGGTTTGGACTCATCTAAAGTTATCCCCGTTGAAACATTCATTGACTCGGAAATGATACGATTCTATATCAACTGCCAAGTCATTACTGTCGATCCAAGCCTAGGAATCTTTAATAAATGGCTAGAAATTCAAACCAAACTTATAAATGATAGCAACTACCAACTTAATGCGTGCAACACAGGGCTTAGAAAAATATTCCTTCATCAGGCTGCTCTGAGCGCAGCAATTCTGAGTAAAGTAAATACCAATGAAATTCAATGGTTGAGTAACTCTTGCGGATTCCCCGTGCACCTTTGGGATCAAATCCCTGATAACAAAAAGATTGACATAAACAGTGCGAGCGTATTGATTTATGAAGAAATTTTCACTTCGAAACCCGATTGGATGAAATATTTAAAGCTTAACGAGCCAATTGTAAACTGGATTACAAACAATTACAAAGAATCCTTAAAAATATGTGAGGGTATTTACCGTCTTGAGAATTCATGTAATAGCTACCTCGTTGTTACCGAAAACGGAAGAGTAATAGTTGATCCGGGTGGGGCATCGAAACCCGAGAACTGGTTGTCCAAGATTGAAGTTAATAAACCACTTAAGGGAATTATTCTGACCCATGGTCATGAGGATCATACTACTGGAACAAACTATTGGGATAATAACAACAATACACCGGTGTATGCACATAATAATATAGTTGATTTTATTGCCTACCAAGATATGCTTGCACCTTTTACTGCCAGTAGAGTTGCTAAGCAAAGAGGGCTTCCACAGCCCGATTCAAGTACTGTTTACCCTAAAACAAATCTTGGTAACCTTAAACTCTTTTGCCATAAAAATACATTTAGTATCGACAATCTATCATTTGAAATGGAGCATGTTGGTGGCGAGACGCCAGATAACTCAACCATATGGGTCCCAGAGTATAAAGCATTCTTTATTGCTGATAACTACTACACATCGTTTCCAAATCTATACACCCTAAGGGGCACACAAACACGACCCGCCTTACAATACATTAATGCGCTAAACCTTGCCCTTTCAAAAAAACCGGAGTACCTACTTATGGGTCATGGCGAACCACTTATTGGATGGGAAAAAATTGAACCCGCCCTAACCACATACAGGAATGCCATTCAGTATGTTCATGACGAAACCGTTAAGGGAATTAACTTAGGCAAAAGCGTTTACACCTTAATGGATGAGGTTAAACTTCCGGAAGAGTATAGGAAAAATATATCAGAATCATACGGAAAGGTCTCATGGTCGGTAAGGGGAATTTACGAAGGCTACATAGGTTGGTTCGACGGAAATATTACCAATATGTACAATGCTCACCCATCAATAGTCTACAATGATCTATTGAATCTTGCTGGTAAAGAAAATCTCATTGAAAAGATTAAAGATTATATGGCAAACGAAAAATTTGCAGAGGCGCTGGTTTTAACTGATATTCTTCTTTCAGCAAATAGCAATGACAAAGAAGCCATTGATCTAAGAATGCAAACCCTAGTTCAACTTTCGCGAAAAAGCAGTAATTGGATTGAGATGAACTGGTTACGATCGGAGTACAAATCTTTGAACGAAATCAAAAAAGAAATTGATAAGAAATAGAGTTTAGCACTACTCATGTAAAAAGGCAAATTGTCCCGTCAAATGGGGGGTGGCTATAAATGATAGTTTGACTTAGGGACAACCTTTCTTCGGTAGGTTAATCTGAGCTGAACAGAGAATTGACCTGCCTTCGTCCGAAGTACATGGCAGCGTCAAATTAATTGCAATAGCCAACAAAACGAGGAAAATACTTAGCTGCTGCACTGCAGCCACAACTCCCATCGTGTGTTTTTTGCTATAACTTCATTACCATGCCACGCAACCGAACCGCCGTTTGGCAGGGAACTAGAAGGAGTCAATCACGCAGTAACAATGTATATAGTTTTTGATTTATTTGCATTTAAAAGACCAGCCCATGAGAGAACCATCAATAAAGGTTTTATCGTTTAATCGTAGAACCATATTTTGAACAAACTCTTCATGGCTGAAGCTAGATAATGGTATTGTGAAGTCTTCTTCTGATTTTTTTGATACTGGTATTAAGTCCTTATGAAAATAAGTGCATTTAAGTAATTCGAGTTTTTTAACAACATCATAAAATACAGAAGCCATTTCTGCTAGTGCAGTACGTAAAGGCTCTGCTTTTTTACGTTGATATGATTTCCCTTTATATTTTAAATGTAATAGAATACCCATTGTAATTAGGAGTAAACCTGAGCCAGGGATAATTAGTTCTGATGTGCCTGGGTCTTCCGCTATTAAATAAAAGAAAATTGCAAATGCTGATATCAATCCACCAAAAATATAGCAAAACATGAATCCTGCTTTTAATGAGTTTAGCTTATCCATGTAGAAAGTAGTATATTCACTCGAAATTTTTACTAATTCTATTGATTTATCATAATTAATTTTTTTCTCTGTCATTAAAAATAATTTTGTCCATGGGGCTTTATTATCTCTTTGTGCATTGTAATCCGGCTCAACTTCATAATCAATAATTACTTCATTCCTAATAGTTTCAACTGTTTTAGTTGTGATTGAATTGTCATTCGATTCAGAGTAAGAAACTATATGTTCATCTTTGATAATTTTAGTACAATTGGTGGGAATGACATTTTTTGCAATTAACTCATCAATAAATTCCGATTTAATTTTTTCGCTATTATAAACATTAGAATCATATTCTAAACTGACATTTTATGAGCTAACATTTTCCATAGAACTGTATTTTTGGTTTAAAATAATCTCTCGATTATTACAAGAGTTATAATTTGTTTTACGAAATTAAAACAAAATAAATTAAATCAAAACCTGCACCGTTGCTGTTAGCATCCTGAGTTTAGTTGGAGTTGTGTTAGCTGATAGGAGACTAGTTGAAAGCATTCGGGTTGCTCTTAGGGTTGTTGCTTAATTTTTTTCTCGCGCAAATGTCCAATGCATAGCCCGCAATTCATTCCCCATGGTCAATCTCTGGAAAAAATGGCCTATCTCTGGAATTTTCTCTGGAAGAAAACCTAACCTAATCCATTTTAAACTATGTTTTTAATCCAATAGGCTCAAAAAAACTGTCATTTTTCTACTTACACTTTGTCATTATTTAAAAAACCTTTCACACACATGTATTTATTTGTTTATCTGTGTTTTACAAAACACGAAGTTTGATAAAATAAATTTTCCTAAAAAAAGTTATTAACAATGTGGGAAAAAGTGGTAATTTGTGGATAAAAGTGGAAATATTTTATATACTTTTACTTTTTGAAAAATTGGAGTAAAATGACTTCGTTCATAGGCGATTACGTATGTAAGGTTGACGAGAAAGGGCGCTTGCTCTTCCCCGCCGCTTTTAAGAAGCAGAATAAATCTGCCTCTCCTGATCGCTATGTGGTAAGGAAGGACATTTTTGAAACCTGCTTGGTGGTTTACACCATGGAGGAGTGGGAGCGCCAGAACGAGCTTATCCGCAAAAACACAAATCCCTACAACAGGGAGCACAACCGCTTTTTGAGAGAATTTTACAGGGGAACAGCCGAGATAAATCTAGATTCGAGCGGACGGTTACTGATCCCCAAGAGGCTACTCGATATGGCCAGCGCAACCAAAGAACTTGTGCTAACCGGCCAGGACAGCCGCATTGAGATTTGGGCAAAAGAGAAGTATGATGCGCATGAATCGGACGAGCAGGCATTTGCACAGCTGGCCGAAAAAATCATGGGTTCATCCATATTACGCGATGAGTAATGCAATATCATGTACCTGCCTTACTGAATGAGAGCATCGATGGTTTAAACATTCAGCCCGATGGAACCTACCTTGATTTAACATTCGGTGGGGGCGGACACTCTCGCGAAATACTTAAGCACCTGTCGAAAAAAGGGCGACTAATCGCCTTCGATCAGGATGAGGACGCCTTTAAAAACAGCATCGACGACAAGCGCTTTTTGTTGGTTCGAAGCAACTTCAGGTTCTTTAGAAATTTTTTAAAGTATCACAAAGTAAAGTCAGTTCAGGGAATTCTGGCCGATTTGGGTGTTTCTTCGCACCACTTCGATAGCCCCGAAAGGGGCTTTTCCACAAGATTTAACGGTCCGCTCGACATGAGGATGAACCGCTCTGGAAAGCTGACTGCAGAAGAAGTTGTAAACACCTACGAAAAGCAGAAACTCTTTGAGCTGCTTTCGGTTTACGGGGAGCTACCAAACGCAAACAAGCTGGCTGGAATGGTTTGTAGCGCACGGGAAAAGCAACCAATCACATCTTCAGAACAGCTTGCCGAGGTTGTAGGAAGAGCCTTCCCCAGCCATGTTATTAACAAGATGCTGGCTAAGGTTTTTCAGGCAATACGAATTGAGGTGAACCATGAAATGGAAGCGCTAAAACAGATGCTCTGGCAAACTGAAAAAGCGCTTGAAACCGATGGCAGGCTTGTGGTAATATCGTACCACTCGCTGGAAGACAGGCTGGTTAAGAATTTTATTAAAACCGGAAATTTTCTGGGAGATCGTGAGGTAGATTTTTTCGGAAACACCAAATCAACGTTCGAACAAATTAATAGAAAAGTGATTGTGCCAACGGATGAGGAGACAAAAAGTAATCCACGTTCGCGAAGCGCAAAACTCAGGATAGGAAGGAAACTATGAGCGAAGAGAACCAAAATGTAGAGTTTATCGATGCTCCAAAAGAGCAAAAGGGACCAAAGAAAAACAGTGGCTTAAAGGATATTCTTACTGGCAATATCCTAAGCCGCGAAAGTGTTTCGGGACAGGTTCCCTACATCCTATTCCTTGCCCTGCTGGCAGTAATTTACATAGCGAACAGGTACAAGTACGAGAAGCTGGTTAAGCAAGACCAGATTCTTCAAGTTGAAGTAAAAAACCTAAGGGCAGAATCGATTACAATGGCCTCGCAGCTTATGTTCATAAGCAAGCAGAGCGAGGTTTCGAAGCTAATAGAGCAGAAGGGTTTAGGGCTAAAAGAGTCGGTAGTTCCACCAAAAAAAATTAAAGCGAAGCTGTAATGTCGTTAAAAAAGGAAATAGTGTTCAGGTTCAGCCTTGTGTACGTACTGTTCGTACTTATGGCTCTGTCCATTGTTTTCAAAATTATTTACATCCAGTTTGTTGAGGGAAATAAGTGGCGGGCTATGGCTAAAAACATAACTTACAAAGATATAACCATAGAGCCCAGCCGGGGCGACATTTGTGCTCACGACGGCCGCCTTTTAGCAACCTCAATCCCTTTCTTCGAAATAAGAATGGACCTCAAGGCTGCAGGGCTTACCGACGAAATTTTTTATGAAAATGTTGACTCATTGGCTATCTGCCTATCGCGATTCTTTAGAGACAAATCACACTACACCTACCGCTCAGAGTTGAACAATGCCAGAAAGTTTTCAAAATCGCGCAGGTTCTACCTGGTAAACCCAAGGCTTGTTAACTACATTGAATTACAAGAAATTAGAAATTTCCCGCTTTTTCGCCTTCGCGAGAATGTAGGTGGCTTCATCCCTGTTCAGGTGAATAAGCGAATTAAACCCCACGCAAGCCTTGCATCACGAACCATTGGTAATGTAAACGAGGGAGGTGTTTCGGTTGGTATCGAAGGTGCATTCGACCATATTCTCAGAGGCAAAGCCGGGCTTAGTCTTCGCCAACGAGTACCCGGAAACACATGGGTTGAAGTGAGCAGCGCTCTGCATGTTGAGCCACAGGATGGCATGGATGTTTTCACAACAATCGACGTTACCCTGCAGGATGTTGCTGAAAATGCCCTCAGAACCCAACTTCGCAAGCACGAAGCAGAGCACGGAACGGTTATTCTTATGGAAGTTGAAACCGGTGAAATAAAAGCCATTGCAAACCTTCGCAGGAACGAAGATGGAACATACGACGAAGCTTTTAACTACGCAATAGGTGAAGGTGCCGAACCCGGTTCAACCTTCAAAGTTGCCGCCCTAATTGCACTTCTCGAGGATGGATATATTTCACTTACCGATACAATTAACACCGGAAAGGGGAAAGCACAATACTACGACAAAACAATTACCGACTCGAAAGAGGGAGGTTACGGAAGAATTTCCGTGAAAGAAGTTTTCGAGTTCTCATCGAACGTAGGAGTTACCGAACTGGTAACCAAGCACTATAAGGGCAAAGAGAAAGATTTTATTGATAGGTTGTACTCAATTAAGCTAAACCAACCGCTCGATATACCCATTAAAGGCGAAACGAAACCTTACATTAAGTATCCGGGCGATAAGCTGTGGTCGGGTATTTCGTTACCTATGATGAGCATTGGATACGAGGTTAAACTTACTCCGCTTCAACTTCTTACCTTCTACAATGCTATTGCAAATAATGGCTGCATGGTGAAACCAAAGTTTGTAAACTCCATTAAGCAGCATGGGCAAACTGTAACAACATTCAGAACAGAAATTATTAACCCTTCCATTTGCTCAAGGAGCACGCTAAAAAAAGTGCACCAGGTGCTTGAGGGAGTAGTTGAAAACGGAACCGCTAAAAACCTAAGGAACAGCAACTACAAGATTGCGGGTAAAACTGGAACTGCTCAAATTGCGCAAGGAACAGAAGGCTACCGACAGCGGGGCGAAATCAGTTACCAAGCATCATTCGCTGGTTACTTCCCGGCCGATGACCCAAAATATTCATGCATAGTTGTGGTAAATTCTCCCTCGCGAAGCGTTTACTACGGGAACCTGGTTGCCGGTCCAATATTCAAGGAAATTGCCGATAAGGTTTACTCCACCAGCAAGGAGTGGTTCCCGGTAATTCCAAAAAGGTCGGAGCTAACAGAGTTACCCGAATCGAAAAATGGATTTAGACCAGAAATTAAGGAGGTTATGCAGGAACTAAGAATTCCACTAACCGATGAATCCAGCAATTACCCATGGATTATTACCCATAGAAACGACAACGAAGTTGAATTGAAGAAAAAGAGCGTAATACAGAATCTTGTTCCCGATGTGCAGGGAATGTGCTTGAAGGACGCCCTTTATCTTCTCGAAAACAATGGCTTACGTGTCGATGTAAGGGGACGTGGAACCGTGCGCAGGCAATCGCTCACTCCTGGCAACAGGGTTAACAGCGGCGATAGAATTGTGCTTGAAATGAGCATGAATTAAACTTATGAAGAGAATAACCGACATACTACCAGGTAATTTGCTCGTTCAAACCGAGGGCAATGCCGATATTGCTGTTACTTCGCTTACCTTCGATTCCCGAAAAGTTGAAAAGAATTCTGCATTCTTCGCAATTTCTGGAACCCAGAGCGATGGTCACAGCTTTATTGATAATGCAATCGACAGTGGGGCAACTGCCATAATCTGCGAGCAGCTTCCCGAAAAAATTAACCCAATGGTTTCGTACTTTCAGGTACAGAACTCCTCAATTGCATTAGGAGTTGCCGCTTCGGAATTCTACGGGAATCCTTCGGAGAAGCTTACACTTATTGGGGTAACGGGAACCAACGGGAAAACAACCACAGCCACATTGCTTTACAGGCTGGTAAACTCAATGGGAGGCAAAGCAGGTTTATTCTCAACAGTTTGCAACTACATTGGCCACAAAAAAGTACCAAGCACCCACACTACCCCCGATGCCATTCAGCTTAATCAGCTTTTCGCCGAAATGGTTGAGGCTGGTTGCACACACTGCTTCATGGAGGTTAGCTCGCACGCAATTGTTCAGCACCGAACCAAAGGGCTTGCCTTCAAAGGAGGTATTTTCACCAATATCACGCACGACCACCTCGACTACCATAAAACCTTCGACGAGTATATAAAGGCGAAGAAGCTATTTTTTGATGAGCTGCCTTCCAGCGCATTCGCGCTAACAAACATCGACGATAGGAACGGCAGGGTTATGGTTCAAAACACAAAGGCCAAGGTAAAAACCTACTCGCTCAGAAGCATGGCCGACTTTAAGTGTAAAATTATTGAGCAGCAACCTATTGGAATGTTGCTCAATATCGACAACATTGAAGTTTGGACAAAACTGATTGGTGAATTTAATGCGTACAACCTGCTTTGCGTTTACTCTACCGCCCAACTGCTTGGTTTCGACAAGCAGGAAGTGCTCACTATTCTTAGCAATATGAATCCGGTTGAAGGACGCTTTGAGCACACCCAATCGCCCAACGGCGTGGTTGCTATTGTTGACTACGCCCACACTCCCGATGCGCTTGAGAACGTAATTGAATCAATTAAAAAAATTCGCAGCGAGGGGAGTAAACTAATCACCGTGGTTGGTGCCGGCGGAAACCGCGATAAAACCAAGCGCCCAATTATGGCACAGATTGCCGCTCAGGGAAGCGAAATGGTAATTCTCACCTCGGATAATCCAAGGTTTGAAGAACCTGAAGATATCCTGAATGACATGAAAAAAGGAATTGATGCTTCTTCGGTTGGTCGAGTTCTTACAATTACAGACAGGCGCGAGGCAATCCGTACCGCATGCCTGCTGGCAGCGAAAGGCGATGTTGTTCTGGTTGCTGGAAAAGGTCACGAAAATTACCAGGAAGTAAAAGGTGTAAAACACCATTTTGACGATAAAGAGGAGATTGCAGAAATCTTTAAAACCCTAAAACCATGATTTATTACCTCTTCAACTTTTTAAACGAGATTGATTTTCCCGGCGCCGGAATGTTCCAGTACATTTCATTCCGCTCGGGAATGGCGGTAATTACATCGCTGGCTATCTCGCTGCTAATTGGAAAAAGAATAATCATCTACCTCCAAAGGAAGCAGATTGGTGAAGATGTGCGAAATCTTGGCCTTGATGGGCAAATGCAGAAGAAGGGAACTCCAACAATGGGTGGAATTATAATTTTATTCTCTATTCTGGTTCCCGTTCTTTTATTCTGCGATTTGAAGAATATCTACGTGCAAATAATGCTGGTTACAACAATATGGCTTGGTTTTGTTGGTTTTGTTGATGATTACATCAAAGTTTTCTTAAAAGATAAAGGAGGACTTTCGGGGAAACTCAAACTTCTTGGACAGGTTTTACTGGGATTATTTGTTGGATTGACACTTTACCTTAGTCCTGATGTTGTTGTACGTGAAAAGGTTGTTACCAACAAAGATGTAAATCCAACAGAAATTGTTGAGGGGAACGATCAAACCAGCAGCGGAAATGTAACTCAATTTACAAACGAGAAAACAACTAAAACAACAATCCCATTCTTTAAGAACAATGAATTTGATTACAAATATCTTGTTCCTTTCAAAGGGAATTGGGCAAGTAAGCTAGCTTGGATTGTTTTTGTTTTAGTTGTAATTTTTATAGTAACATCCGTTTCAAACGGTGCAAACCTCACCGATGGTCTTGATGGATTAGCAACCGGAGTTAGCGGAATTATAGGCGCAACGCTTGGTGTTTTTGCGTACCTCTCGGGTAACATAATTTATGCCGATTACCTTAATATAATGTATATCCCGATGACGGGAGAATTGGTCGTTTTTATGAGCGCAACGATTGGTGCTCTCATCGGTTTCCTTTGGTACAACGGTTATCCTGCTCAAGTTTTTATGGGCGACACCGGAAGTCTTGCTCTTGGCGGAATGCTTGCGGTTTTTGCAATTCTGATTCGCAAGGAACTTCTAATTCCAATTTTATGCGGAATTTTCCTTGTGGAAAATCTTTCGGTGATGATTCAGGTTGGCCACTTCAAGCGAACCAAACGAAAATATGGCGAAGGGAGACGAATTTTTCTTATGGCTCCGCTTCACCATCACTATCAGAAGAAAGGTTATCCGGAGTCCAAAATTGTTTTGCGCTTCTGGATTATTGGAATTATTCTGGCCGTTATAACTGTGGTAACCCTAAAAATTCGTTAGCCATGGAAAGGATTAAACTTCTCAATCGGATAGTTGTTCTGGGTGGCGGCGAAAGCGGCGTAGGGTCGGCTGTGCTGGCTCACGTAAAAGGATTCGATGTGTTCCTGTCCGACATGTCAACCATAAAGCCAAAATACAAGGAAATTCTGAACAAATACAACATTCGGTGGGAAGAAGGAAAGCACACGAAGGAAGAGATTCTCAACGCCGATGAGATAATCAAATCGCCCGGAATTCCCGAGAAGGTTCCAATAGTCCAGGAGATTCTTGCGAAAAACATTCCGGTTATTTCAGAAATTGAATTTGCCGGGCGATACACCAGCGCGAAGAAAATATGCATTACCGGTAGCAACGGAAAAACAACCACAACCTCGCTAATATACTACATGCTGAAAAAAGCCGGGCTGAACGTTGGGCTTGCCGGAAATATCGGCCAAAGCTTCGCGCTGCAGGTTGCCGAAAAGAATTTCGACTACTATGTAATTGAGCTGAGCAGCTTCCAGCTCGACGGCATGTTCACCTTCAAGGCCGATATTGCCATTCTGCTGAACATAACACCCGACCATCTCGACAGGTACGATTACAAGATGCAGAATTACGTGGAATCGAAATTTAGAATTACCCAGAACCTTTCGGAGGACGAATTCTTCATTTTTTGCTCCGACGACGAGGTTACCACCGAGCAGCTTAACCGAATTGTGCTTAAAGCACAGCAGCTTCCCTTCTCGCAGGAGAGGAAAGATAACCAAACCGCATTTCTTGAAAACAACAATATTTTCGTAAACTATAATAACAGCGATTTTAACATGTCGATTAACGATTTGGCGCTCAAGGGTCGCCACAATGTATACAACTCAATGGCTGCAGGAATTGCCGGGCATGTACTTAACATCCGGAACGAAGTAATCCGCGAAAGCCTTTCAGCTTTCCAGGGAGTGGAGCATCGCCTTGAGCATGTTCTGAAAATTAGGGGCGTTCAGTACATCAACGACTCGAAGGCTACCAACGTGAACTCAACCTGGTACGCTCTGGAATCGATGACAAGCCCGGTTATTTGGATTGCCGGGGGAGTTGACAAGGGCAACGACTACTCGAGCATAATTCCTTTAGCAAAGGAAAAAGTGAAGGCTATTGTATGCTTAGGAATCGACAATAAGAAAATTCACGATTCGTTTAGCGGTGTAGTTGAAACAATTGTTGATACACACTCTGCAAAGGATGCAGTACAGCAAGCGTATCGGCTGTCGCAGCCTGGCGATACGGTGCTGCTTTCTCCGGCTTGCGCCAGCTTCGACCTGTTTGAGAACTACGAGGATAGAGGGAAGCAGTTTAAGGAGGCTGTAAGGTATTTATAAAACACACGTTAAGAAGAAGAGAATAATGGAGAGCGTATTCGGAAAATACTTTAAAGGCGACAGGGTAATCTGGTTGATTGTTATTCTGCTCTCGGTTGTATCGTTGCTCGCAGTTTACAGTTCAACGGGTTCGTTGGCGTACAGGTATCAGGGTGGAAATACGGCATACTACTTCCTGAAGCAGCTGGGCTTTCTGGTTGCCGGGTTAATGGTTGTTTTCTTCACACATCTCATTCCCTACAAAGTATACTCGCTCCTTTCGCAGGTAATGCTTTACATTGCAATCCCGCTTCAGCTAATAACGCTGGTTTTTGGAACGAGCTTAAACCAGGCATCAAGATGGTTGGCCATTCCGGGACTGGGAATTACAATTCAAACTTCCGACTTTGCCAAGCTGGCCCTAATACTTTACGTTGCGCGCTTTTTATCGCTAAAACAAGGCGAGGTTAACGACTTCAAGAAAACGTTCGTTCCTCTGGTTATTCCTGTTGGAATTGTATGCCTGCTAATTCTCCCAGCAAACTTCTCAACTGCAGCACTACTCGGTGCAATTTGCTGGTTAATGATGTTCGTTGGACGAATTAATCTGCGATACCTCTTAGGTCTAACAGGAATAGGTGCTATTGCTGTTGGCCTGTTTATATTTATAGCCCTGCAAACCAATACGGTTAACAGGGTTCAAACCTGGAAAAATCGTATTGAAAATTTTGCAAGTGGCGAGGACGGGAGCAACTACCAAGCAGAGCAATCGAAAATTGCAATTGCTACAGGAGGATTGGTTGGAAAGGGGCCAGGGAAGAGTACCCAGCGAAACTTCTTGCCACACCCCTACTCCGATTTTATCTACTCAATAATTGTTGAGGAGTACGGTTTGGTGGGAGGAATTTTCGTTCTATTTTTCTACTCGGTGCTGCTGTTCAGGGCAGGTTACATCGTTCGAAAATCGCAACGAACTTTCCCTGCATTCCTAACCATAGGGTTAACGTTAATGATTGTTTTTCAGGCATTTATAAATATGGGCGTTGCGGTTAACCTAATTCCTGTAACGGGTCAGCCCCTCCCGCTTGTTAGTATGGGAGGTACATCGCTACTGTTCTCAAGCGTTTCGTTTGGGATACTACTAAGCATAAGCAGAAGTCAAAATAAAGCAGAACTATTTGAAGGTGAAGAGCTACCTAAAGGTGATTATTAGCGGCGGAGGAACGGGAGGTCATATCTTCCCGGCAATTTCCATTGCCAACGCGTTACGAGAAATTGACCCTAACGTTGATATTCTGTTTGTGGGTGCGCTTGGCAGAATGGAAATGGAGCGTGTTCCGGCTGCCGGCTACCCCATTAAGGGGCTTCCTGTTGCTGGTTTTCACCGCAAGCTTACAATTAAAAACGTTGGCGTAATAGGAAAACTCCTCAGAAGCATGCTACTTGCCCGAAGCATTGTAAAAAAATTCAAACCCAACGTTGTGGTAGGTGTTGGTGGTTACGCCAGCGGACCAATTCTAAAGGTTGCACAACGCATGAAGATTCCCACCCTAATCCAGGAGCAAAATTCGTTTGCCGGAGTAACCAACAGGCTGCTTGCCAAAAAGGCTAAAGCCATATGCGTTGCCTACGAGGGAATGGAAAAATATTTTCCGAAGGAAAAAATATTGCTAACCGGTAATCCTGTGCGACAGGGACTAACCGAAATCGCTGGCTTAAGGGCTGAAGCAGAATCATTCTTCGGAGTTAGCAACAAAAGCCAGGTAATTCTGGTACTGGGAGGAAGCTTAGGAGCACGCACCATTAACGAGAGCATTCTTAAAAACATTGACCAAATTATTGGTAGCAAAAACATAACGCTTGTCTGGCAAACGGGGAAACTCTACTTTGAAGAGGTGAAAGAGCGAACCAAACCCTTCAACGCAGAGAACGTAAAGGTTTACGATTTCATTAACCGAATGGATTTGGCGTACGCAGCTGCCGATGTGGTGATTTCCCGTGCTGGCGCGGGTACAATTTCCGAACTGTGCCTGGTGGGAAAAGCATCCATTCTGGTTCCATCGCCAAACGTTGCCGAGGATCACCAAACCATGAATGCGAAAGCCTTAGTTGAGCAGAAAGCTGCCATTCTCGTTACCGATGCGGAGGCACCAGAAGTTCTGGTTGAAAAAGCAATCGAGCTTACCAACAACACCGAAACGATTGCCAGCATGGAACTTAATATCAAGAAAATGGCGCTGCCAAACTCAGCGCAAATCATTGCACAAAAAGTTATTGAACTGGCAAAGAGCGAATAATAACAGTATATGAATATTGAAAATATACATAGGGTTTACTTAATTGGTATAGGCGGCATTGGCATGAGCGCTTTGGCTCGGTATTTCCTTTATTTGGGCAAAGATGTGGCGGGATACGACAGCACGCAAACCCAACTCACAGCAAAACTTGAAGAGGAAGAAATAAACATTTGCTACGTTGATAAAGTAGGAAATATTCCCGAGGATTTTCTTGAGAATCCGCTAACCACCCTTGTTGTTTATACTCCTGCTATTCCCAAAAGCCACAAACAGTTCAACTTTTTCAAAGCAAAAGAATTCAAGGTAGTGAAGCGTGCCGAAGCGTTGGGTGCCATATCCAAATCGTTTACAACCTTAGCCGTTGCCGGAACCCATGGGAAAACAACAACCTCAACCATGGCTGCTCACTTGCTTTGCCAAACCGAGCAGGGTTGCGATGCTTTTCTTGGCGGCATCGCCAAGAATTTCTCAAGCAACCTGGTACTTCGCGACAACGGGTCGAACAGGCTTGTGGTTGAAGCCGACGAGTTCGACCGAAGCTTCCTGCATATTGAGCCCAGCCTCGCAATCATTACATCAATCGATGCCGACCATCTGGACATTTATGGAACTCACGATGAGGTAAAAGCAGCCTTCAAACTGTTTGTGAAAAACATCAAGGATGGCGGTGTTCTTATTGTTAAGAAGGGTTTAGAAAACATTGCAAACGAAAGGAGCGATATTAAAACCTACACGTACTCGGTTGAAGAGGGTTCCGACTTTTATGTAAGCAACCTTTCTCCCCAAAACGGATTCTACACCTTCGATTTTGTAACGCCTTTTGGAACGTATACGGATTTTAAGCTGGGGGTTCTGGGTAAGTACAACGTTGAGAATGCAATTGCTGCAGCCGCTGCAGCGCTGATTTGGGGAATCAACATTGAATCGCTTAAAAACGGGCTGGCCACTTTCAGCGGGGTTGAACGCCGTTTTGAGGTGAAGCATCAGGATGAAAAGTGTATCTACATTGATGACTACGCGCATCATCCCGAGGAGCTAAGAGCTGCAATAAGCTCGGCACGTGAGATTTTCCCTTCGCGAAAAATTTCCGGAATATTCCAGCCACACCTCTACTCGCGTACCCGAGATTTTGCCAGTGAATTCGCACAAAGCCTCAGCCTACTCGACGAGCTAATCCTGCTTGACATTTACCCTGCGCGCGAGGAGCCAATCCCCGGGGTTAGCAGTCAAATTATTTTCAACCAGGTAAATATTCAGGAAAAAGTTCTGTGCTCATACAACGAGCTGCTGGGATTAGTTGAAAACAAAAAGTTTGATGTTCTCATTTCAATGGGCGCAGGAAATATTGATAAGCTAACCAGCAAAATTGCATCAATTTTAAAAACCAGGGAAAGCTAAATGAAGAAGTGGTTAAAAATATTGCTCAGCACGCTAAAGTGGACAATGGTAATTGCCTACTTCGTGGTTATCCTTTCGTTCGTAAGTAGCAAGAACCACCAGATTGTTTGCTCAAAAATAAACGTAAACATTACCGACAGCTTGAATAACTCGTTCATCACCTATCGTGATGTGCTACGGATTGTTGAGAAGAAAAACGATTCGCCCATCGGGAAACCCCTGTGGATGATAAACACCCATGAACTTGAGCAACGTTTCAGAACACAGAATACTGTGAAGGACGTTGCCATATTCAAAACAGCCAACGGGAATCTAAACATTAACGTTACCCAGCGAGTTCCAATGGTTCGTGTTATCAACAAGTATAACCAGGGTTACTACATCGATTCCGAAGGTCAGCTTCTGCCCCTTTCGCAGAACTACACTTCGCACGTTATGGTTATAAACGGGAACATAGTTGAACCATTCAAAATATCGCCTAATGTGAAAATAATGGACTGGGCCGATAGCTTGGACTACGATTCGTACCCGCTTATATGCAAACTTTACGAGCTGGCAAAATTCATTCACAGCGATCCTTTCTGGAATGCCCAAATAGCACAGGTTTACGTTGAAAGTCCTAACGATATTGAGCTAATCCCACGCGTGGGTTTGCACGTAGTTCAGTTTGGCGACCTAACTAACATTGAAACAAAGTTCAAAAAACTTCGGCTATTCTACGAGCAGGCTTTACCTGCAGAAGGATGGAACAAGTATAAAGAAATAAACCTCAAGTACAAGAATCAAATTGTATGCACAAAAATATAGGAACTATGGCTAATCAAAATGAGTACGTAGCTGCAATCGATTTGGGAACAACCAAAATTGTTTCCATTGTTGGTAAAAAGAATCCCAACGGCAAGCTGCAGATTGTAGCGCACAGCAAAGCCCAATCCACGGGCATAAAACGTGGAGTTGTTTTAAACATTGAAGAAACCGTTGCATCCATTCAACGTACCGTTGAGGAGGTACAGCTGAAGTCGGGCATTATACTTGGCGAAGTGTTTGTAGGTATAGCCGGGCAGCATATACGCAGCGTTCGTAACAGGGGTTACATTAACCGCGATACCGACGATGTTATTGGTTTTGAAGATGTTCAGAAACTTATTGACGATATGTTCAAAATCCCAACCGAGGTTGGAGAGGAGATTCTGCACGTTCTTCCTCAGAATTTTATTGTCGATAACGAGTCGGGCATCAAGAACCCAATCGGGATGTCGGGTCGCAGGCTGGAAGCCAACTTCCACATCGTAATCGGGAAAACCTCATCAGCAAAAAACATTGAGAAATGTGTTGACCGGGTTGGCCTTAAGGTTAACGACCTCATACTTGAACCCCTGGCTTCTGCAGAAGCAGTACTTACCGAGGATGAGAAGGAAGCCGGCGTTGTGCTGGTTGACATTGGCGGTGGTACCACCGATGTGGCCGTTTACTACGAGGGCATTGTAAGGCATACTGCCGTTATTCCTTTCGGAGGAAACGTAATTACCAACGACATTAAGGAAGGTTGCTCAATCCTGCCTCGTCAGGCCGAGTCGCTGAAAATTCAGTTCGGTTCAGCCCTGGGTGATTTGGCTCCCGACGACAAAATAGTAACCATTCCGGGAATCAGCGGTCGCGAGCCAAAAGAAATTTCATTCAAAAGCCTCGCATACATCATCCAAAGCCGCATGGAGGAAATTATCGATACGGTGTACTTCGAAATTGAGAATTCCGGCTTTGCCGAAAAGTTGAGCGCTGGAATAGTTCTAACAGGTGGTGGCGCTCTGCTGAAGCATCTCTCGCAGCTGGTAAAGTTCAAAACAGGCTACGATGTTCGTATCGGATTTCCAACTGAGCAGCTCGCTGCCGACTTCTCCGAGGAAATAAATCTTCCAATGTTTTCAACCTCAGTGGGTTTAGTTCTTAAAGGCTTTGAGCACATCGAAACGCTAAGGCGCATGAACCAGGATGAGGAGTTGGTTCAAAACGAGTTCGAGGAGGAAAAGGTTGTTCAACAGGAAAAAACCAACATACGAAAACTAAGCGTAGTTGAGAAGTTTAAGCAAAAATTTACCGAAATATTTGAGGTAAACGATTCTGAAATGTAATTTGTAACCCAATAAATCTGCATTACCATGAGCGACGATTTAATCAACCTAGATTTCACGCCCGGAAAAAAATCTATAATCAAGGTTATAGGTGTGGGAGGTGGCGGAAACAATGCAGTTAACCACATGAGCCGACTTGGCATTAAGGATGTTGACTTTGTGGTTTGCAACACCGATGCGCAAGCGCTGACAAACAGCCCCGTTGAAATTAAAATTCAGCTTGGCTCCTCACTAACCGAGGGGCGTGGAGCGGGCAACAAACCGCAAATTGGCAAGCAGGCTGCCATCGAAAACCTGACCGACGTAACTGAGGTGCTGAGCGACAGCACAAAGATGGTGTTTGTTACAGCCGGAATGGGAGGCGGAACAGGTACCGGCGCTGCTCCAATAATTGCCAAAGCAGCCAAGGAAATGGGAATTCTTACCGTAGCCATAGTAACCATCCCATTCCGCAACGAGGGAAAACGCCGGATTGCCCAAGCGCTTGAAGGAATCGAGGAGCTGGAAAAGCATGTCGATTCGCTTTTGGTGATAAACAACGAGAAAATCCGTGAAATTTACGGTGACCTCAGGCTCTCCGAGGCCTTCTCGAAAGCCGATGACGTTTTGGCCATTGCAGCCAAGGGTATTGCAGAAATTATAACCGTTCACGGTTACATAAACGTTGACTTTGCCGATGTTGAAACCGTGATGCTCGACAGCGGAGTTGCTATTATGGGCTCGGCCATGGCTTCGGGCGAGGACCGCGCAATTAAAGCAGTACAAGCAGCTTTGGCGTCGCCGCTGCTTAACAACAACGACATTTCCGGAGCGAAGAATATTCTCCTGAATGTTACTTCGGGCGAGGATGAAATTACCATGGATGAGATTGGCCAAATAACCGACTTTATCCAATCGGCTGCCGGTGAAACCGCCGACCTAATTTGGGGTAACGGGAACGATCCAAACTTGGGCGAAAACCTGAACGTTACAATTATTGCAACCGGTTTCTGCACCAACAGCATTCCAGAACTTTACAATCGTAAAAAGCAGGTCGACATAATTCCCCTTGATGGGCATGGCCCTTCAAACCGTCAAATTGAGCAATCCATATTTGAGGTCAAGGATAAACCCTCGGCATCTCCCCGCCGGGAAAAACCTGTCGCCGACCAAAGGCAGCGAACAATTGAGTTCGATTTACCAAAACCTGCAGCCGAACCCATTTCGGCGAGTTCCAGCCTCGACGAAACAGAATTTGTGGTGAAAACGGCAAGCCCAAAAGCAACGCCATCAACATCAGAGCCAAAACCAAAGATTCTGGAAGGTGCACCTTCCAATATGAGCGCAATTCACTCCATCGACCAGCTGGAGAAGGAACCAGCCTACAAACGCAAAAACATTAAACTCGACGATACCAACTACTCCAACAAACCCAACGTTTCGCGGGTTGTTCTGAAGCAGGACGATGGAGATATTTTCCTGCGCAACGATAATGCCTATCTACACGATAATGTTGATTAAAACACAAAAACATGACACTCGAAGAAAGGATTAACAACGATATTAAAGCCGCCATGCTGGCAAAAGAGAAGATTCGCCTCGAAGCGCTTCGCGCCGTAAAAAGCGCCATACTCCTCGCAAAAACCGAGAAAGGAGGAAGCGAAGGCCTTACAACAGAAGCGGAACTAAAACTCCTACAGAAACAGGTAAAGCAGCGTAAGGATTCGGCTGAAATTTACCAGCAGCAAAATCGGCCTGAACTGGCCGACAAGGAGCTGGCTGAAGCTGCCGCCATTGAGGAGTATCTTCCTAAAATGCTCTCCGACGAGGAGCTTACCTCTGAGGTAAAAAAGCTCATTGAGCAGGTTGGTGCAAAATCACCCGCCGATATGGGAAAGGTTATGGGTTTAGCCTCAAAATCCCTTGCTGGGAAAGCCGAAGGGAAAGCTATTGCGGATAAAGTTAAAAGCATTCTAGCGGCTATGTAAAAATGTCGCAACTTCACAAAAAATCCCCAGCAATGCTGGGGATTTTTTTATGTGTTGTTCTTATATTCCAATAATCGTGAAATCAACTCGGCGGTTTTGAGCACGCCCTTCGGCGGTTTTATTACTTGCTTTTGGCTTTGAGAAGCCATATCCCTTCGACTCAATACGGTGTGCCGGAATTCCCTGCTTAATTACGTAATCGGCAACTGCCCTGGAGCGTTCCTCCGAAATGGTTTGGTTTATGGTTGCAGAACCAACATTGTCGGTATGCCCACCAATTTCAACCTTCACGTTCTGGTACTCGCGCAGGAATTCAACCAGCTGGTTTAGTGAGCGGTACGATTCGGGTTTTAGCGCCGAACGGCCCGTTTCAAAGTAAATATTTTCAATATCAACCGATTGCCCAACCTCAATTGGAGTTACGTAGAAATTTTTCGGAATTTTCGTCATTGGGGCAACGTTGGTTAAATCAACCGGCTCAAACTTATTGTAGAAGTTAATTACCCGTGGCGTTAGGTCGTAGTTAAAGCCAACCGGTAACTTCAAGGTGTACGAGGCTTCCTCCGAATTGTAAATAAATGCTGGCGATTCAACGCCGTTAACCCGCATGGTTGCAACGTAACCCTCCTCGAGCTGCTTGCCCGTTTTTGTGTTTATTATTTTACCCGAAAGGGTAACCATGTTGGCGTCCTCACGCTCGGCAAAAACATTCTGGTTAACCACAGTAAACTCAACGTAACCCTTCAGGTCAACAATATTGTCGAGCGATCGGTGATTTTTGGCTGCAATGGTTAGGTTATGTTCTTGCCCAAAAGGCAAGTTAACGGTAAACTTTCCTGAAACAGGATCAATAGCTACTGAATCGGCGGGTTGCCCGTTAACCATTAGTTTTGGTTGTGCGTCGCCCAAAATTGGTGTAAACGATGTGTTATCGAGCGCAATTCCGTTAATCTGAACCCAGGGAACTGAGGTAACATTCAACGTAATGTTCTCCTCTTTAAATGAGTTAACCTCTGTAACATCAACCGTTACACCTTCTCCGGTAAAGTTTGGCACGTTGGGCGTAAAGGTGTATGCTTGCCCAAGCGGAAGTAACGCTTGGAATGCTGCGGAGAATTGATCGTATTTTACCGAGTCGGACACCTCGCCATTAATAAGAACTTTTGGCTGTTTCTCCATGGGAACAGGTAGGTTGGTGCGCGTGTCAACAAAACGTCCTTTTACCAGTACGAATGGAATTGCCGAGAAGTAGAGGTTAATCTTGGTTTCGGAGTACTCGCGAACGTTGGTTAAATCAATATCCGTGGAGATTCCGTTCCACTTTTCCATTATAGGTGTTAGCGTCCATGAGAAACCCAATGGAAGGATCGCTTCGTAGGAAGCGGATCCCTTGTCGACTGTCAAAGCAGTGAATTCTTCACCGTTCACTAAAATCTTGTAATCGTTATCATCCAGCATCAACGTTTGGTCGGCCTGGTTCAGTATTAACCCGGTAACACGTACGAATGGATTCTCCTCGTATATTTTCACCCGAAAAATGTCCGATTTCCCCAGCGAATTGGTAATTGAGGAGTAGTAGGCCCAGCTTCCCTTTGAATTTAGTTTGAAGTACGACTCCCAGTTCCGAGTATTAATTGTATCGGTTACCCTTTGGGGAGCGGACCACACTCTATAGGTATCATCGGTTCTGTCGGCATAAAAAATATCGAAGTTATCCCTTTTCTTTTCGTAGCTGGCAGAGAAGAACAACCTTTTTTTATCGGCAGAAAGGAACGGTGCTTCCACGCTTCTGGCTTGATTTGCCTTCTTGGGACCGCCTCTTATTACCTTGGGTTTTGAGTACACTCCATCGTCAACTCTTTTCGAAACAAAAGTTAGCAGTTTTGTTCCGTCGGCTTTCTTAGCATAGGAAATAAGAAGAATTTCCTCATCGGGGCTCATGTAAGCCGTTGCTACCTTCCCAATATTCTTTCGCTTTAGTCCTTTCACTTTTATGGGAACAGGAGCGCTCCAAATATTCTCCCCAAGTCTTTCAATAATTGAAAATCCTCGGGTAAGCCAGCGGGTTCCTTTCTCGTTAAATCGTCCAATAATTAAGTACGACTTGCCATCCTCAAGGGCAGAAAGTATTGCGTTGTACTTGCCAATATTCACCGAATTGGGGAGCCTCTCGGCATTACCCCAGGTGCCGTCGTCCTGCAATTTGGAGCACCAAATATCCTGGCTGTCATCTTTCCCAAACCGATTATCGGGATGGTTTACTCTGGTAAAAAACAACATTTTACCATCCATCGAAATAACCGGATTTATTTCAGAGTACTTTGAGTTTACGTTTGCCCCAAGGTTTTGAGGGGTGAACGATGTTTGTGCGTTCGTAACGAGAACATACATCGTTACTGTAAAAACTAGTAATAATGACTTTATATATTGCTTCATATCTTTTTTCAATTAGCGTTAGTTTCTTTATATTTCTAACGGTATGGCAGCCCTTGCTGAGTTTTAACCCTGCCAAAAACGAGATTCATCCCAAATCTAAAGTTCACGTTTGTAAAGGTTAGAACGTTGGTTTTGCTTGTTGGGAAGAAATAGTTGTCGGCCATCATGTAAATCTGAACAGGTCCGGGTTTCACAAGAAGTCCAAACCCAAAGTTTGAAGCGGTTCGCTGATTAAATGAGGCTGACAGCATCAGGTTGAAAGCCCTTCCTAAGCCCTGCGAAGCTCCCACGGTAAAAGCCGGGTAAACCTTACGGTTTACGGTAGTATAGAACTGGAAAGCCAAGTTTGTTCTCTTTGCCAGCTGGTAGTTTGCCCGAAGGTAGAATTTTGGCGAAAGCCAGGTTGTGTATGCTCCGGTAAACGTTTGGTCATCGAAATTATTAACAAACCCATCGAGCAAACTGTCAACATCCAAACTCCGGTTGTAAAGGTAGCCAGCCAAAGCATCGAGCCCCTCGAATGTGGCTTCGCCAGTTACATTGGCATGCCTGGTGCTATCGCTCCAGCTGATGAATCCCACATCGCTGAAGGAGAACGAAAAAGTTGTTCGCTGATCGAACTTATAGGCTACGCCTCCGCTCAAAGCAAAACCGGGGTTTCGAAAACGGGTAAAGTAATCAATCAGGTAATCGGTATTATCAAATTTATCTGTATTCAGTTCGGGCGAGAAAAAATCTGAGTCCTCTGTTGTAACAAAATCAAGGGGTGCACCAGCAGTATAGAGAGTTGCATCGGCATTAACGGTGTGAGCATACATATCGTCATCAATGCTAATCTTCAAACTTGTTGGTTTCATGTATGCGTTTGTCAACCCCTGAAGCAAGCTAAGCCTCCCTCCAATAATCCATTTATTCACCTCGGTTGATAGCCCAACTGTGTACTCACGGTAAATACTTGCGTTCAGACCAAGGGGCGTAAAATCTATTTGTTCGCCAACCATGGCGCCATTCCCCTCAACGGCAAGTGTCATAAGATCCTTTGGGTAAAAGAATGATACATCGTGGTTCTGGCGCGCAGCAAACCAAAAATCCCAGTTGTACACCTTAAGTCGAACGTGCAACAGCTCAATACCGGCATGGGCAAACAGCATATTCTGCTCCTTTAAAGCGTCGGGGATCAACTTCGGGTCAATAATTAGCGAATCGATTGCTGTATCCCAGTAAGAAATTGATTTGGGCACAAATCCGTTGTGAATTCCCTGAACGCTAATTGACGAGAGACCCGGGATTCCTATACTCAATGTATGTTCTGCTCTGGCAGTTGGGTTTAGGTAGGTCGACTGGAAAACGTCACCAAAAAAGGGTAACCCTAAATCGGATTGTGGCAGAGCCACAAAGCTGGCCAGAAGGATTGATATGGTTATTGTAATCTTTTTCACGGCACTAGTTTGAAAGGTCAATACTTAATGTTGCATAAACACTCATTTGTACTCCTATAGTGTTTGTTGTTAGTATTTTAACGCTCTGTCCATCGGTTCCTCCAGTATGTAACCTGTAAAAGAATACGATTGAGTTTGATGCGGATAGCTCCTCGTACCTAGTTTTTGTCATCTCAATGGTTGAATACTTTTCGGTTATCCCGCTGGCTTCTCCATTCGCATCAACTGGTGCACTATCGATGAACCAATCGTCCTCATCATCGCTAAAGAACTGGTCAACCATGTTCCCGTCGGCATCAAGAAACTCTGCCTGGAAAGCCATGTCGAAAGGAATTCCGTTGGAAAACTTGAACTTCACCATTACCTTGGGTTCCGAATCTCCTGTAGTTTCGCCTAGAAGATCCCCCAGCTCGGGCCAGCTAAAGTTTGCCAATGTATCGGATATAATGTGGGTTGTAATTCTTCCGTAAAGCGGAAGGGTAATGTCTGAAATAAAAGAAATGGAGCTATTGCTTTTAACAAAGTGTTCATGGTCATCGGCATTATCGCCAATGTTAAACAATGCATCAATGTCAAGAATACTGGGTGCTATCTCAAATGCATCGGTAATATTTGAATTTGTAGCATTCAGCAAGTAAGTAGATGACATACTCTCATCGGTAGTTGAGGTAATAGGATTCACTATGTTTAAGTCGGTAACGTTTAAGTCTCCTGCAGTGGGCACTCCACTGTTTGTAACCGGAACCACGTCGCCAATATTATTTATAAACTCAAACTCTGTGAACTGGAAAACCATTGGCACGCCAAAACTACTAACAGCAGTTAAGGCTAACGAAGGTTCTTCAAAATATTGGTCAGCAAGAAGGGTTGAGCTAAATACATTGATGTAATACTTTATGCTCTCATTGAGGAAAGAAGCATTAAAGCTACCAACTAGAAGTTCGTACTCAGGTTCAGTCACATCAATGTATACCTTAATGCTCCCCTCGGTACTGGGATTACCGCTGGAGGTAAGTGTTGCTTTCACTTCGTAGGTTAAAGTGTTGTAAGTATCATCATCAGAATTGTATAGATTCATTATATAGTTACTAAGCGCTCTGGTATCAGAGGTACTGCTCCCTTGTGTATTCAGGTTGAATGGCAGAACATACGTTGACCCAACAGTGTTCACAAGGGAAGTGATTCTTAGAGAACCCGAAACCTGGTGGTGAAAATCATTTTCAATTCTTACGCTTAGCGTTCCCCCGGAAAAACGAGCCTCCTTGAGTTCTGCACCGAACACTGCAACTGAACTTTCGGTAAACGTTTCGGTTACCTCCCCAACCTGAGAACCAACTGGGAAGTCAGGAGGTACTGGCAAACTCATATCCTGTGAATACGACAAGGGGGTGAATGTGAACAATTCACTAGCACTACTTAGCTGCATTGTATCGCGGAATGCCATGTAGAACATGGTGGTGCCAGGCAAAGTATCAACCAGTGTGTTTGCATCGCTTCGCTCAACCAGCTCCCGGAAAGTAATAGTAGAATTTATAACAGGCAGCACATACGAAGGGTTAATCGGTTCAATTTTAACTTTCTCAAAATCTTCCAGATAGCATCCGCTCATTATAACAGGCAGCAGAAGGTAAATCAGAAATTTTCCATTCTTCATATTTCTTATCATAAGTTGGTTTAAATGGCAATAATTGGCTGGTAAGTTAATAATTTATCGTTTCACAACAAATGCAATCAATAAAAAGTTAACAAACCGTATAAATACAAAAAAAGGGAAGCACTTATTTAGTCTTCCCTCTGTACAATTAATAAAATTCTTTAAAAGAACTTCGAACGCTTATCGTCAATGTTTGCATTGGTTTTTATTGCTTCGTAAGCTTCTCGTGAAGCTCTGTTTTGGAGGGTTGTGGAAAGCCGTTCTTTCTCTGCCAACATGTCACCTTCCTCTAAGTTGATGGCATCAACTGAAACAAGAATTACTCCCGAATTTCCAGCAATAGGTCCAACAAGTTTTCCCTCCTGTGCATTTGTAGCAGCACCAATTACTGCCGGCTCAAACCCTAACGATGAAACGGAGTACGATGAGAAGCTAACTCCTGCTGCATTCTGAACAGGAACGTTCAAGGAAGTTCCAACGTCCTGGAGGGTGCTAGTCTCTGCCATAGCATCTTTAATCTCTGCGGTAAGCATTTCTGCTTTCTTTTCACGAATAACCTTAGCTTTAACATCCTCCTTCACATTCTCTAGGGGTGCAATACCTTCCTCTTTCACGTTTGCCAGGGTGGCAACTACAAAGTTTTCTCCAAACTCAAACACTGGCGACACGCTGAATTTTTCAGAACGGTAGGCCCAACGTACAAGTTCTCTTGGGTTTTCTAATCCAGCAACCCGTTTGTCATTTTCTCGTAGGTTTGAAGCTAAACGTTTGGTTAACTTATTCTCTTGTAAAGCCTCGTTAAACATCTCGTAGGTATTGTTAACTCCTGCAAATTCACTCGCTTTTGAGTAAATTGCCTGGTAGGTTCGTGTGCTAGGTACAACCTTACGCTCAAGAATAGCAAGCTTAACTTTTCTTGAAGCATTTCCTTTATCAAGAACCTCGATTATGTGGTAACCATAACTGGTTTCTACCATACCAATATCCCCCTTCTTCCCCTTAAAACAAAAATCGTTGAAGGGCTTCATCATCATACCCTCGGGGAACCAACCCAAATCACCACCCTTATTAACAGTGCCTGGGTCGTTGGAGTAGTTACTTGCAACGCGAGCAAAGCTTCCTCCATTTTTAATTACTCTCAGCAAGCTGTCGGCCTTAAGTTTCACTGAATCTTTCTGTGCAGGTGTCATCCCGTTTGTCCCAAATAGTATATGTCGGGCTTTTACTGAGTCGGGGAGGCTGGCAACCTCAACTATGCGTGCAATTTTATATGATTCACCATCGAAGTACGGACCAAAAGTTTCGTTTTCTCCAGCCTTATCAGCCCAACCGTTTAACTCCTCATCGGGCATTTGCCCCATTTTTACATATTTGTCTTCAAATTTGGAGTCGGAGTTAAGGTTAATGAACTGTACTGGCTCTTTCGAGTTAGTAAACTCGTTTTTAATTTTTTGAATCCACTCCTCCGCAATTTTATTGTCGTCATCTGACGGGACAATTGGAAAAACTACATACTCCACATCGCGAAGCGAATTTTGCTGAAACTCCTGTGAATTATTATTGTAGTAATCCTTAATTTCACTTTCGGTTACTTGAACCAATGAATCATTAATGGAGGAGTAACGTTTCACGATGAAGCTGAAATCTACTTTTTTATTCCTGTTCTCTACGATGCTGTTTGCTTGCAAGTCGGTAATGTACATGCCCTTCTTAATGAGGTTACTGTACTTGGTGAACAACCTGTCCTTTTTAATTAACTTCTCAATATACAGCCAGAATTCTTTGCGTAATCCAGATGGATCGTTCTCAAAACTTTTCAGAAAGTTTATGATTGCTTCCCTGTTCACCTCACCGGTTTGAGGGTTCCCAAATTGTTGAATTATGATTGGGTGTAGGTTATTTCCTTGAACCATATCGAAAAGTTCGTCAGGAGTTATTGATAACCCTATCTTTTCGTAGTTCTTTTCAAGAACGTTCTCCTGTACTATTTCTTTCCAAATTTCTTCGCGAATACGCTCAGCTGTTTGCTCATCGATTGAACTTTGGCCTGAAAGAGCCTTGTTTAGCTCCATAACGTAATCTACCCTGTCCTGGTATACCTGGTAAGGGATTGATTTTCCTGAAATCTCTGCAATTTCAAATTGGTTTCTGTTAAAAAGAGAACCTCCTGACCCTAGGAAGTCGCTTAAAATGAATGAAAGCAGGGCAAGCCCAATAACTACTGCCACTAACGTACCAGCACGATTCCTTAATTTCTCTAGTGTAGCCATGTAACTTATAGGTTTAGTTCAATGTATATGTTTTATTTTGAAGGCACGAATATAGCTATTTTGTATTTTGGTTTTACCTAAACAGCAAAATTTTAGCATAATCTTTTAAGAAATTAGCCTTTTTTGCCAACCTCAGCGATTTGTGTTAGGTAAAACTTAGGAAAGAACTGAAAAATGTATCAGGTCGATACGGGTTCCATCCATCTTGGCAACTTTTATTCTGAAGTTACTTTGGGTAATAACCTCATGTAAATTAGGTATACTTTGGTGAACCGAGAGGACAAATCCGGCGAGGGTATCATACTCATCCGATTCTGGGATTCCAAACTTATACTTATCGTTAAGGTAGTCTACCTCGAGCCTGCCGGAAAGGATAAACTCATTCTCGCTCAGCTGCTTTTCAACCAAATCGCTCAAATCGTGCTCATCGTCAATCTCCCCGATAATTTCTTCAATAATATCCTCAATGGTAACCAAGCCAGCCGTACCACCAAACTCATCAACAACAATGGCTATGCTCTTGTGTTCTTTGATAAAACGTGTGAGGAGCTTATTGGCGCGCATGGTTTCAGGTACAAAATCAATTTTTATTAGTTTCGACTTTATACTTTGTGGCTTTTTGAACAAGTCCTTACTGTTTACGTATCCAATTATGTTGTCTACATTTTCCTGGTGAACAGGCAGGCGGGAGTAATTAGTTTCAATAAATTTTTCGAGAAGTTCTGGAATGGATGCATTCACTTCTATCGCTTCAATATCGGTTCGGGGAATCATACAGTCCCTCACTTTTATTTCACTAAAATCCAAAGCATTCTGGAAAAACTGAATATCCTTATCGTGTTTCTCTTCATCATCATCGGAGGTATTCACTTCTCCTACAAAATGGTCGAGATCGATTTTGCCAAAAATATACTTCTCCTCACCGTAGCTTACCCTCAGTCGCAAGATTCTTTTTATTATCCCCATCGAAATCCATGTAGCCATTTTACTGACTGGGTAAAAAACGATATAAAAGAGTAGCATGGGTAAGCTAAAAAAGTTAAGGAAACCGTTAGGGTGTAACCTAAACAGTGACTTGGGGAGAAATTCTGCAGTAATAAGAATAACGATTGTGGATATAAGGGTTTGGGTCAAAAGCAGCCCGAACTCGCCTAAAATATAGGGAGAAAGCCTTGGCTCGAGTAATCTGGCAATTTCAATACCATACACAACCAAAGCAATGTTGTTCCCAACAAGCATTGTGGCAATATACTGCCCTGGGTTTCTTGTGAAAATTTGAATTATTCTTGACGAGAAGGTTCCTTTTTTTCGGTTTAACTCAATTCGTAACTTATTGGCTGAAACAAACGCAATCTCCATGCCCGAAAAAAGGGCAGAGAATAGAATTGAGACACCTATTACCAAGAGGCTTGAATTCATTCTATTGCGCTTGGTTCTTTTCTAAGTGTTTGCGCCGGAACCTTCTTAGCGCAAACATTAACAAGGCTGCTAAAGAGAGCAGAAAGAACATGTAACTTTTAGAGAACCCTACTTCGAGGCCAGAGTATATGCCCAGGCCCATACATAAGGCTGAAAGCACAAGCCAAATAGCCTCCATTATTTTTGATGAGTTCAACATCTCTCTTCTTTGAGTTTTAAAGATAGAACATTTTTTTGGGAGAACGTAAAATTATATGTAGCAATTTACTGAGGGAAGCTAGCGAATATGAATGTTAATCATTTATATAGTACGAACCGGTTGGTTTAAGAATAATCCAGTCGGTAAACATCTCGTCCGATTCAAAACCTTCCCCGAAAGTAACCCCGTCCTCGGTAGTAATCTTCACCATATCATGGGAGTAAATGGTTTTCTTCTTCTCATCCCAAAATAGTTGCTCGGTATTTAATATTTCACCCTTTTTATTCATTGCAACCACGTTGTACCTTGCATTCCACAGCTCTTTCTCCTCATAGTAAATTGCATAGTTTGCGGTAAGTTGTGATTCTACTGCAAGAGAATCGTTGAAGTTAAACACCGTAATACCATCCGGGAACTCTGTGTATGGTTCTTCCGCGTTTGGGTAAGAGTTTGTGGTTGGGGCAATCACTTTAATTTTAAGTTTGCCCTGCTCGGTATATAAAATTTCTGAATTACGGGCGGTTAAATCGGGTGCATTCTCCTCATCTGTTAGTGATTTTATCGTTTCAAGATCAGTTTTACACGATACAATCAACAAAGTCCCCGCTATTGCGAGGACAATGTTTTGAAATATGCTTTTTTTCAGAGAAAAAAAAGGAGCTTTCACTTCAAATAAATTTAAGGCTTCGCTCTAACTACTGTTTGCTCACCAATCCAGCAGCCAACGGTATAGGTATCGCCTGGTTTAAGATCCTGAAAAAAGATATCGTTACTAGCAGGGAAATACTGTGAATAGGTTTCAATCAACTTGTTGCAATCATCGGCAAGGTTTGGATCAACCTGTTTTGCTTTGGCAAACTTATCAACTGCTGCCCAAAAAACGGTTTTCTTGGCAAAATCGTCGCCACAATTTTTCTCTCCAGCGTAAAGGTGCCCAATATGTATGTATGCATGCCCCAGCCCAGGGTTAATTTTAACTGCCTGAAGGGCAAGGCTTCGTGATTGCTCTGGGTTATTGAACTCCCTCCCAACAATTTGAGCATACTCAAGCAGGTAAACAGATTTTTTTACAGAATCGGCTTCCATACTGATGGCCTCCTTGTAGTAATTTTCTGCATTCTTAAATTCGCCCAAGTTGTTAAAGATCTTTGCTAAATCGTATGCCAACTCTGCAGATGGTTCATTCTCGAAAACAACCGCACCAGTTTTTCGGTACAGGGTCAGGTTACTACATTTATTTGCTTTCAGCAAACTAAACGTTTTTTTTGCCAGTTCAACATCCGTTGGGTTTGCGTTAACTCTCGACCCAAAAATTGCGTCTAGGTTTTCGCAGTTGGCAACTCCCATCACAGAGAAAAGGGCATCGATATTCTCTTTAACTTGTGAAACTACCTCATCACCTCCTGACGCAATTTGGACATCAAGATGATCTGCTAATAACGAGTATGTTTCAATAACCTTGTCGGCGGTTATCTTCTGATTATCATACATTTCCTTGGTAACAACCATAAATGTATACAAGGTTGATGAACTCGATTTATCCTTGTCAATATCTATTGATTCAGCCAAATACCCATACGCTTCCTCGTACCTGAGAGGATCGAAAGTATAGAGATCTGTTCCTTTCTGCCCAAGTAATGAACCCTTTTCATTATAATACTGAATCCGCATATCATAAACCAGAAGCAATGAATCCAGAAGTTCGGTTTTACGAGCAGGGTTTGTCTCCTTCTCAAACCAATCTTTAAGCATTTTTGCCCCGCGAATGTATGTATTTTTGGATGCTGCCGGGCAAATAGTTAGAACCTTTTGCCAATGCTTTTTTGCATCGGTGTAGTTCCCCTGACCGTAGTACTCACCATACAATGAGATGTTTATTGCACACTCCTTGCGGGTTTCCTCGTCAGGGCCATACTTTGGGTTGGTTAAGTATGCCTGTGCTAAACTGCTTAAACTGAGAGTAAGAAGCAGAGTAACTGATGCAATTGCCTTGTAAATAATTGTTTTCATTGCTCTGTATTTTTTGTTTTCAAAGTTAATTAAATTTCCTTTTAATGAACCAGTAGTCGTAAAATGTTACTCCAAGGGTAACTATTCCATAGTTTTCAAGGATCAACCCATCGTTGGTTGTGCCTCGTTTGCCTAATTCAAACGCAATATTGAACGAGGTGTTAGTACGCTTGAATGGTAAACCTACCCCAAAACTTATGCCATAATCCATTATGCTGTTCCCACGAAGTTTAAGGTACGAATCGTTTGCGTGGAAACCTACACGATAACTAATGCGCTTTGCGTAACTTTTCAAGTCGTTTCGATTTGGAGTATACTCCGCTCCAACCCGAATGGTTTGGCTGCGCTTGAGTGAATCGGACACATTAAGGAAAAGTGCTTTTGACCAATCTTGCGAGGAATAGTCCGCTCCAAACATCAACATATTTTTATACGACAGGGTGAACCCTCCGCTAATGTTGGCCGGAAAATCGATTGAACTATTCTCATCCTCGTGCTCATAAAATACTTCTGAGTATGCACCCTGTTCTAATGTCACTGTGGTTGCACGCTTGGCTCCTATTGCTGTTTCATTATCGAGAGTTGCCCCAAGCACAAGCCTAAAATCTTTATTGTTACCAAAATAACCTTCATACTGAGCACCAAAACTAAAGGCAATTCCTCTAACTACTATTCCATTTGTACTAAGCGTACTTAAGTATGAACTTGTTGAAGGGAATAGCACTTGAGTATTGTATTCTAACGACCCGAACAAATACGACATGTTAGCGCCAACTGAAAAACCTTTAAATGGTTCAAATGCCGATCCAATATAAGCTTGGGTTATTCCTCCCTCTCCTATATGGTAGTGCTTTATTGCTCCTATTGAGCTGAGTAAATATGGGTCGGTTTCGTAATACCTAACCCTGTACCCTACATGGCTATACGGCTGGATTCCAAGGCTAGCACCTATTTTCTTTGATACAGGGAATTGTATTGCTAAATGGTTAATGTTTGCCATTGTATTGTAGTTACTCTCACTTGCCGATGCGTAGTTTACACCACTAGCATCAATCCCAAAATCGAAGATAAAAGACATGGTGTCCTGCGCTGAATATGAGGCAGGATTTAGGTAGTTTATTTGTTTCCCACTCCTAATTCCCTGTGAAATGCCCCCCAACGAAATAGTATTGGCATAACCACGGGTTCGCACGTCCCCTATTCCATACCGCGAGTAGGGTGAGTAGGTAGTTAAACTTTGAGAGAATGAGGAAAGCGTTATAATCGTAAACGCAATGACTAAGGTTGCTTTTTTGTTGTTACGCATTATAGTTTAAAATTCGGTTTAAACCTAATATCACGATATTAGGGTGCACAAAGATGCTATTTTTTAATTTTTTTTCAAAAAAAATTGAATCACCTCCGGTGAAAACCACTACCAAATCGGGGTGCTGATGTTTTAACGCTGATATGTATCCGTCAACCTCATTCACAACACCATTGAGGACTCCCGCAAGAATTGAATCGACTGTTGAATCGCCAATTAATTTATATTCTTCGTTAAATGGAACTTCTGGTAATTTTGATGTAAAATGTGCTAACGATTTAAATCTTAACGTTATTCCGGGTGAAATGGCTCCACCCATGTACTCTCCTTTGCTAGTGATAAAATCGTAGGTGATAGCCGTTCCGCAATCGACACAAAGTGCATTAACACTGGGATACAAATGGCTAACTCCAACTGCTGCTGCTAACCTGTCGACACCAAGGGAGTGAGGTGTTGTATAACAGTTTTTTATGGGAACAGGAGTATGGGGATTGAAAAACAAAACGGGAATTTTATTTCTCAATTTTTTTAAGATCTCATCGTTACACACGCCCACAACTGACACTATTGACTTCTTTACATTGTACCTATCAACAATTTCCTCAACCGTTGCCCAATTAAAATTGTCATACCGCTCAATTAGCACAATGTCTTCATTATCAACCAGAGCCAATTTTGTAAGCGTATTTCCTATGTCAATTATCAGATTCAAAATTCTTTACTATTAACAGTTAGTAAGCACGATACTTTTTAACGAGATGAAACCGTTAAATGTTGTAGTACCGTGATGGCATTATCTACATTTTCAACATTTTTAGCTGTTAACGATAACCTATCGTTGGTTTCCTTCAACTGAAAAATATGCTGATTCGATTGAATGGACATTATGATTGACGAAAAAACATTGGAACGGTAGAATGGCGATAGCTGGTTTGATATGAAGTAAGCAATAAGTATTCCGTTTTTAAGCACAATCTTCTCAATACCAACAGAAATGGCCCTCCATTTTAACGTTACAACGTTAAGGAGTTCCTCCACTTGAGAAGGAATTGCTCCAAAACGATCCGTTAACTTTTGGCGGAACTTTTCAAGCTCTTCGGTATTGGAAATCAAATCGATTTCACGGTAAAGCCGCATCCTTTCGGGAATGCTACTAATATACGAATCGGGAAGCAGCAACTCCAAATCGGTTTCAATGTGGCAGTCGTTTCCGCTTGAATCCCAACCATCCTTAGTTTCCTTCGCCTCATCGGCGAAAAGTTCGCTGAACTCCTCGTGTTTTAGCTCCTGTATGGCCTCATCGAGTATTTTGTGGTACGTTTCGAACCCAATTTCGTTTATAAAACCGCTCTGCTCGGCTCCGAGCATATTTCCGGCTCCTCGAATGTCCAAATCCTGCATGGCAATGCTAAATCCGCTGCCCAGCTCCGAAAACTCCTCGAGCGCCTTCAGCCTTCTGCGCGCCTCGCTTGTTAAGGTTTCAAGCGGTGGTGCAAGCAGGTAGCAAAACGCCTTCTTGTTCGAACGGCCTACCCTTCCACGAAGCTGATGCAAATCGCTTAACCCAAACATTTGGGCATTATTAACAATTATTGTATTGGCGTTGGGAATGTCGAGCCCCGACTCGATAATGGTTGTAGAGATAAGCACATCGTAATCGCCACAAATGAAATCGAGCATGGTTTTCTCAAGCTTCGCAGGCTCCATTTGTCCATGCGCAACCACTGAGGTTACGTTTGGGCATACCTTCAGCAGCATTTGCTGAACCTCAGCAATGTTCTGTACGCGGTTGTGTACAAAGAACACCTGCCCTCCCCGGCTCACCTCGTACTCAATGGCCTCCTTAATTATTGCGGTGTTGAATGTGTGCAGCTCAGTAGCAATTGGATGCCGGTTGGGTGGCGGAGTGTTTATAATCGACAGGTCGCGGGCGCCCATTAGCGAGAACTGCAGGGTTCGTGGAATTGGCGTTGCGGTTAGGGTTAACGTATCAACATTTACCCGTATTCGTTTTAGCTTCTCCTTGGCGGCTACGCCAAATTTCTGCTCCTCATCAACAATCATCAGTCCCAAATCCTTGAATTTCACAGCGCTACCAAGTAAGGCATGCGTGCCAATAATTATGTCAACCTTCCCCTCAGCTAACCGAGCAAGGGTTTCCTTCTGCTGCTTTGCCGATTTCATTCGGCTAACATAATCAACCGTGCAAGGAAAGCTGGAGAGACGTTGCTTAAAAGTTTGGAAATGCTGCAGGGCAAGGATTGTGGTTGGCACCAGAACCGCAACCTGCTTACTATCGGCAACCGCCTTGAAAGCTGCCCTCACGGCCACCTCGGTTTTCCCGAAACCTACATCGCCGCAAACAAGCCTGTCCATCGGAATTCCCGATTGCATATCATCCTTAACCGCAACAGTGGCCTTCTCCTGGTCGGGCGTATCCTCGTATATAAAACTGGCTTCGAGCTCCTCCTGCAGGTACGTATCGGGTGAAAACGAAAAACCCTTCTCGGCCTTCCGCTTTGCGTACAAAGCGATTAGCTCCTTGGCAATATCCTTAACCTTTTTCTTTGTATTCTGCTTGAGTCGTTGCCACGCTCCCGAACCCAGCTTGTAAACTTTGGGTGCCTCGGCATCCTTGCCTCTGTACTTTGAAATTCGGTGAAGGTTATGGATACTTACCAGCAACGTATCGTTATCCTTATAAATTAAGCGAACAGCTTCCTGCACCTTGCCGTTCACCTCAGTTTTTACCAACCCACCAAAGGTTCCGATTCCGTGGTCGATATGCACAACGAAGTCGCCAACCTGCAAACTCATTAGCTCCTGAAGTGATAGCGAGTTGGTTTTGCTCAGCTCGTGTTTGAGTTTATACTTGTGGTACCGCTCAAAAATTTGATGGTCAGTGTATAAGCTAATCATCAAATCATGGTCAATAAACCCCTCGTGCAACGAAATCTCCACTGGAGTAAATGTTGCTTGCCGGTTAACTGACTCAAAAATATTCTCAAGGCGCTGATGTTGAGCAGGATTTGGTGCCAGAATATATGTTCTGTATCCCTTATCGGCATTTTCAACTAGGTTCTCGGCCAGCAACTCGAAGTTCTTGCTGAATGAAGGCTGAGGAGAAGTGTTAAAATTAATAGCTAACGATGATTTCAGCTGCTGCTTAATGCCGAACTCAACCACTGGAAAATTCTGTGCGCTACGAAAAAAATCAGCACCGGAGGCAAAATCCAACGATTCCACGGAACCTTCCTGTTCAGAAGCAAACGCTTGAATTTCATTCATCCGCGAAATAACTATCTCCAAATCGTTAATCCAAACTATGGTTTGGGGAGGAAGGCTTTCGGTTAGCAGGCATCGGTTCTGGGATGTGAAATCGGTATTAAGGTTCGGTGTGATTGTTATATTTGAACGCATGCCCTTCGAAAGCTGGTCGTCAACATCGAATGAACGGATGGATTCTACCTCATCGCCAAAAAAATCAATGCGGAAAGGATCGGCCGATGCGAAGGAAAAAATATCGATAATGCTTCCCCTCTGCGAGAACTGGCCCGGCTCGTATACGAATTCGGTTTTTGTAAAACCGTACTCGTAAAGAACCTCAATAAGAAACTCGGTGGATATTTTTTCACCAACACTCAACCCAAGGGTATTCTGCTCAATTTCAGCGTTCGTTACAACCTTTTCCGACAGTGCATCGGGGTACGAAACAATAACGGCAGGTACTCCATTGGGCTTGCTGATTGACGAAAGGCTATTGAGCACATCGGTTCGCTGAATGGTTGCCTCCGGCAAAATTTGCTTATACTGTACCGAACGCTTATACGACGAAGGGAAAAAGAATAGCTTATCGGATTCTAGGAACTGTGCCAAATCGTTGTAAAAGAAGGCTGCTTCCTCCTTGTCGTTCATCACAATAAGGGATGTAGCCCCATTTCTCAGAAATGCAGCAGCAACTACAAATGCCCTCGACGAACCGGCAAGCCCCTTCAATCGGATACGTGCCAAACTCTCTGTGTTCAGATTCTCACAAAGAAGTTCAACCTCTTGCTTTTGAAGGAATTTTGAAAAAAAATCGGTTTGGGCTGCAAGCATCGTTAGTAAATCGGTACAAAGTAGTTCACAAAGTTATAACGATTTGGCTAACGAAATAGAATAAGTACCCATTCAAAGGTTAAAATATCTAAAAACTACAAAAAGGTGGCTAAAAGTTTATTTTTATAAATTGATTTTTACATTTGTACACACCAATGTATCCACCAACAAGCCACAACCATGGATAGTAGTAACCATAAATTTATTGATGTTGAAAAAGTTATAGCGAGCAAAAGTCCACGCCTGCTAAAAATGTTGCCAAAGTTTATTATTCGATACCTAAAACGTATAATTCACGAAGATGAGATAAACAATGCTCTGGCAATTCATGGGCACAAAAAGGGCGTTGAGTTTGTTGACTCAATACTTAACATGCTTCAAGCAACATACTCCGTTGAGGGTATTGAGAATATTTCGGAAGGTGAGCGCTACCTGTTTGCTTCGAATCATCCGCTGGGTGGTTTAGACGGTTTGATCCTTATCCACCTACTTGGGAAAAAATTCCCCTCGGTGAAATTTCCCGTTAACGATTTGCTGATGAACCTTCCTCAGTTCGATGAGGTTTTCATTCCGGTAAACAAGCATGGTAGCCAATCGATGGATAGTGCACGGAAAATTGAGGAAGCCTACACCTCCGATACTCAAATACTGTATTTCCCCGCAGGACTCTGCTCACGGAAGCAGAAAGGGAAAATTGAAGACCTTGAATGGAAAAAGAATTTCATTTCCAAAGCCGTGAAGCATAAAAGGCACATTGTTCCTATATTTTTCAGCGGGAAAAACTCAAAATTCTTTTACAACCTAGCTCGGCTTAGGTCACTTATCGGACTAAAGGCAAATATTGAGATGCTATACCTAGTTGACGAAATGTTTAAACAGAAAGGACAAAAAATTGTTGTTACCATTGGCAAACCAATTTCATACGACACCTTTGATAACTCCCGAAGCCCAAAAGATTGGGCCAAATTCGTAAAAGGGAAAGTTTACCAAATGGCAAAAAAATGAAATTGGGGAATAACAACGGGAGGCTAAAAGAGCTATTTTTGAAAAAATTTTACAATGGAACAAATAATTGAACCGGTAAGCAAAGAGCTGCTCGAGAGTGAATTAACTCCAGAAAAGTTTGTGCGGGAAACCAACAATGGTGGAAATATCCTTTATATAATTACTGCCCACGACTCGCCCAACATTATGCGGGAAATTGGACGTTTGCGTGAACTCAGCTTCCGCAGCGCAGGCGGCGGTACCGGAAAAGAGATTGATATAGACAAGTACGACACCTCCGAGAATCCCTACAAACAGCTTATTGTCTGGGATCCAAAGGATAAGGAGATTTTGGGTGGCTACCGTTTCCACATTATCGACCCTGCCAAGGGCGAGGAGATGCACCTTTCAACCACTGCCCTTTTCAACTTCTCCGACACGTTTAAGAAAGAGTACCTTCCATACCTTATTGAATTGGGACGTTCATTCGTTCAACCTCGTTACCAATCGGCTCAGCGCCGTGAAAAGGGGCTGTATGCCCTCGACAATTTGTGGGACGGACTTGGTGCCCTGGTTGTGCGTTATCCCGGAATAAAATACTTTTTTGGAAAAGTAACCATGTACCGCAGCTACAACCAGAATGCACGCGATCTGCTGCTTTACTTTCTTGAGAAATATTTCCCAGATACCGAGAAACTTGTTACCCCTATCAACCCAATGATAATTGAGTACGATAAGGAAAAAATGCAATCAATTTTTACAGGAAAAGATTACAAGGAGGATTACAAAATTCTTTCCAAAGAAATTAGGGCACTAGGTGAAAATATTCCGCCGCTTATTAACTCGTACATGAATATCAGCCCATCAATGAAAGTTTTTGGAACTATTGTTAACCCATACTTTGGCGATGTGGAAGAAACCGGAATTATGATTACCATTTCCGATATTTACTATAACAAGGTTGACCGCCATATTTTTTCGTTTTTTAAGAAACGATTCAAGCACGCACAGTAAAGAAAAGGCTCGCAAAATGCGAGCCTTTTTAGTGATTTGAAATCAATGCTATTCTTTAGTGGCCTCCTCAAAAACTTTCTCGAATTCCTCCTTGCGCTTATCAAGCGTTTCCCTACCTTCGCACGAGCTACGCTTCTCGGAGTACTCCTGCTCGCGTTTCTGGTAATCGACCAAATCCTTTCCCTTTAACACACCCTTGCTTTTTGCTTTTAGCAAGGTGTAGGAGTAGCTATCGAGAAGTTCGCAGGCACGGTCGAGATTCACTGACTTGTGGAAGTAAATATCGATGAGGTTAATAATTGCATCGAGGCGCATTTCGGCATACTTGCGTACCTCAACACCTTCGGGAATATTGTTCAACACAACCTCGAAGCTCTGCGCTGATTCCTTATACTCACCCTTTCGTAGCTTCCTTTCACCATTGGCGAATGCCAACTCTGCTGCCCGGGCTGTTTCCTTAATTTGTGCAAAAGTTGCAATTGGAAAAATGGTTGAAAGAGCCAGTAATCCAAGAATTATTCTTTTCATTGGTTTCATTTTTTATGGTTAGCTAATCGTTTTCTCAAATATAGTCTTATTGGAAACAAGTTTAGTGCCAAGTTATAAAAATTGTAACACCACTTGGGAAAAAAGAGTGTATCATACTGAAATCTAGTATGCCCGTTGGTTTCTCCCTTCAATAAAGTTAATAAACGATGTGTTAACCACTTTGTTCCCTCCAGGAGTTGGGTAGTTACCGGTAAAGTACCAGTCGCCCTTGTCGTTGGGGCAAGAAGCGTGAAGGTTCTCGATGGTTTGGAAAACTATTCGAACCTCTGCCTTCATTCCATGGGGTGTTAGTAGCTCGGCTATCTTGTCGGAAATTTGATCGGGGGTAAATGGCTTGTAGATATCTCTAACGTAGTTTATCATCTCCTCCTTTGGTAAATTCTGCTGCGCTTTACACTTTCGGTACACGTTGTTAATCACGCTTTCTTGCCCAGTTTCTTTTAGCAGCGCAATGGCTGCACGGAAAGCAACAAAATCGCCCAGCTTAGCCATGTCGATTCCGTAGCAGTCGGGGTAACGAATTTGTGGCGACGATGAAACTACAACAATTCGCTTGGGGTTTAGCCTGTCGAGGATTCGCAGAATGCTTTCGCGCAGGGTTGTTCCCCGCACAATGGAATCGTCAATTACCACGAGGTTATCCTCATTCTCACGGATTGTTCCGTAGGTAATATCGTACACGTGGCCCACGAGATCGTCACGTCCTTTATCCTGAGTAATAAAGGTTCGGAGCTTAACGTCCTTCACCGCAATTTTTTCTACCCGGGGTCGTGAAGCGATTATGCTTTCAATGTCGGTTTCAGTTAAGGATCCGTTCTTAGTTTTAATTAGCGCTGACTTCTCCTTCAGCATGTAGTCCTCAATCCCCTTTAGCATTCCGTAGAACGCAACCTCTGCTGTGTTTGGGATGAAAGAGAAAACGGTATTCGCCAGATCGAAATCGATCGATTTCAGAATCTGCGGTGTAAGAAGTTCGCCCAGGTGAATACGTTCGCGGTAAATATCGCGATCGGTTCCACGAGAAAAGTAAATTCTTTCGAAGCTACACGAGCTTCTGGCTTGGGGAACTCGTACCTCCTCCATGCTAACATCGCCGTTGCGCTTTACAATAAGCGCGTAACCTGGAGTTACCTCCTTCACTTCATCGGTGCTAACATTTAAAACGGTTTGTATAACAGGGCGCTCCGATGCCACAACAACCACCTCGTCATCGGCATAGTAGAATGCCGGGCGGATGCCCCAAGGGTCGCGGTACACGAATGCATCACCGTGACCAACCATTCCAGCCATGGCGTAACCACCGTCGAAATCCTTGCTGGCTACCTCAAGAATTTTTTTCAAATCGATGCTATCGGCAATAAGCGTGCTAATGGCTTTGTTGTCGTGCCCCTCATTCTTATACTGACGGAAAAGTCGCTGGTTCTCCTCATCGAGGAAGTGCCCAAACTTCTCGAGAACGGTAACCGTATCGGAAAAATCCTTGGGGTGCTGCCCTAACTCGATTAACTTCCGGAAAAGCTCGTCGACATTGGTAAGGTTGAAGTTCCCTGCCATTACGAGGGTTCGCGACTTCCAGTTGTTCTCCCGCATAACAGGGTGAACGTACTCAATGGAGTTGTTTCCGAAAGTTCCGTAGCGCAGATGCCCTAGGTAAAGGTTTGCCGCAAACGGCAAGTTTTCACGAGCCCATGCCGGATCGTTCACCTGTTCTCTGGTTGCAAATTCGGATGAGAACCCATTGTAAATCGATTCAAACACATCACGTATGGACGAATCGGAGTTACTGCGTACACGATCGATATACCGTTTACCTGGTGCCAAATTGAGCTTAATGCTGGCAACACCGGCTCCATCCTGCCCACGGTTGTGCTGCTTCTCCATTAGAAGATACAACTTCTGCAAACCCCACATCCAGGAACCGTACTTCAAATGGTAGTGCTCAAGCGGCTTTAGGAGCCTTATCAGGGCAATTCCACACTCATGCTTTACTTCATCAATCATACTGACTAACAGTGTTTTGTGCAAATAAAAAAGGGTACTCAGCGAAGCCAAATACCCTTAACGTATTTTGATATTACCTTTTTTACAATTTGGGACCTAACAATTTTCATTAGCATAATCTCAGCATCTATTCAAGTGGCGGAAAATTTATCCATTCTGGGACTATAAATGCTTTTGGATACTTCCCCTGAAGTGATTTGTGTAACTTCAGCGCTTCGTCGCGGGTTCTAAAATCGCCCACTGAAACTTTATAGTATGGGCTATCAAAACTTCGGTAAACTGCAATCCCCGGATGATTCTCCATAAACTCCATCATCACCTCCTCGGACTCGCTACGTGCACGCTGGCCCAAATCGAAGTAGAGCCGTATTCTGTAGCCCTGCATGCCAGGATTTGAGGCATTCTCAAGGTAATAGGCATTGAAGAGTTTTGTGATGCCTTCACTCTGGTAGATATTTACTTTTGCCCCGTTGGGAGAATATGATTGCAGATTGTAAAAAATGCCGTACTCCTCTTGTGCTCCAACTGCCAACGAAAACATTGAAAGTGCAAGAAAAAAGAATATATTTTTGGCTGGAAACGACATTTGGCTGAATTTTAAGAGCACAAATTTACAACTTTTTTATTCTAATTTCAAACTCATCAGGAATCCATAGGAGCAACAGGTAACGCTAAAGAACCGAAGCTACAACGTATTGGCTAGCTCTTTGAACGATTGGCGTTGAACGCTAAGTTTTTTTCGGACTGGGAATGAGCGACCTTTAATGTATCCCTCCACCTCGATTTTATCGAGCAAATCGTCAACTCCTCCCGTTGCCAGCCTAAAGGCATCGGCTAGCGTACGCAACTCAATTTCAACGGGAACTGTGTAGGTTTGCTTGGTTTGCGGCTGCAACTTAATATTTTCAGACATTCTAAAAACTCCTAGCTCTCGCTCCTTCAGCCACGCTTTAAATTCAATTTTAGTTATGGTAATCTTTCGCTTATTCGGGTTGTCAACTTCCACATCGAGATTAAGCAGCACGATGTTTTTTTTAATTCCTCGTAGCTGAACCTTCCCGATGCTACTTATGCTTATATCGCTTACTTTCCCACAACTTGTAAAAAGCACTACAAGCACAAAAAGAGCGAAAAATTTTACGTTTTTACTATTCATCACACCAAAAACTATCTTCCACACAACACGTTTCTCTTTTATCGATTACACAAATAATGCCATAAACCTTTATAGTTTATGGCGAAGAAGTTAAGAATTATTAATTTTTTGCTTTAGCTGTTCTCCTCCATAGCATTGGCCAGCTCATCGGTCATCTCGATGTTGTGGTAAACGTTCTGCACATCATCATTATCCTCAAAATCATCAATTAACCTTAAAACCTTTAGGGCAGAGTTAACTTCCAGGTTCTTATAATCGTTTGGGATACGTTGCAAGCTAGAGTTCTCGGGTTCAATGTTCATTTCTTCCAGCTTCTTCTGCATTCTTCCAAAATCCTCCATTGCGGTATACACAACAAAGCTATCGTCGTTAACCTCAATTTCTTCGGCTCCAGCATCGATAAGTTCCAGCTCCAGCTCGTCCTGCTCAATATCGACTTTTGGGAGAGTGAACACTCCTTTCCTGTCGAACAGGAAGCTCAAAGAGCCGTTGGTGCCAAGGCTTCCACCGCGTTTTGTGAAGATTGAACGAATGAAGCTAACTGTACGGTTGTTGTTGTCGGTTAAGCACTCGATAAAAATGCCTACACCATCGGGTCCGTAGCCCTCAAAAGTTAATTCATGCAAATTATCCCCCTCACTTTCGGCCTTGTTTATTGCACGAAGCAAAGTATCCTTGGGCATATTTGCTCCTTTTGCGTTGCTAATGGCAGTACGCAAGCGGGCATTCCCTTCCGGGTCGGAGCCACCCTCCTTTACAGCAACAGTAATTTCTTTAATGATACGACTGAAGATTTTCGAACGCTTTGCGTCGAGAGCTCCCTTTTTGCGCTTAATGGTTGACCATTTATTGTGTCCTGACATAGTGTTGAGAGTATTTATATTTTTCAAATTCACATTAATGCGTTGCAAATTTAGCCAATTTTTGCAGAAATTCTACATTACTAAAACTAACCTATCCCATACTGCTCGAAAAGTTTGAAGAGCGAATCCTTTTTCCGGAACGAAACGGGAACCGTGGAACCATCCTTTAGGATAAGCATCCCACCCTCCGATTTATGGTACCTGTTAATGTATGTAACGTTAACTATATGGCTTTGGTGACACCTGAAGAAACCAAGATTTAATAGAGCCTCCTCGAAATGTTTGATATTTTGGGAAACAGTGACCCTTTTGCCACTTTGTAGTAAAAAATGGGAGTAAGCACCATCGGATTCTATTCTTACTACCTCCGATGTATTTATAAGATGAATATCGTCACTGGTGCGCAGCACGATTCGTTTTTCGAGTTTGGAGTTACTGGAAATGTTGTGTAGAAGTGTCATTAGCTCCAGCTGGTTCCCCTTATCTCCAATATCTTTTCTTGCTTTACTTACTGCATCTCGAAATTCAATGGGATTAATTGGTTTTAGTATATAATCAACGGCACTGAATCTAAAAGCCTGAACGGCAAACTGATCAAAAGCAGTAATGAAGATTACCCTAAAAAATGGACTCTCAAATGATTTTACCACATCGAAGCCTGTTCCGTCGGTTAATTCAATATCAAGGAGCACTAAATCGGGTTTAAGGCTGCTAATGCTGGCCACCGAGTCCTTTACCGAATGCGCAAATCCTAGTAACTCTATGGTAGGGAAAAATTCATTCAGGTAGGTGCAAATTATTTCAATAGTTGCAGGTTCATCATCAACAATAAACACTTTCATGGCAATGTGAGTGGTTTTGGCTATTTGTACTCATTATCGTTAAAAAGTAACGGAAGGGTAATAAGGATGCTTGTGCCCTTCTCGTTACTGGGTATATCTTCGTACTCGACCATAGCTTTTGTTTTGAACCTTTTATTAAGAAGGTCTAACCTTTCTCGAGTAATTTGCGTAGCAACCGACTTATGCGTTCCCTCTTTTCTTGTTGGTGTAGAACTAATTCCCACGCCATTGTCTTTCACCCTACAGCAGAGTTGCCCATTATCCTCAATGAAGTTAACCTGTAGCAACCCTCCAGTTGAATCCTTCGCAAAACCATGAATTATGGCATTTTCAACAAAAGGTTGAATGATTAGAGGGGGGACTAAAATATCTGCTGGGTCGTCGTTTAAATTTATGTTTAGGGTATGGGTGAATAGATTCGGGAACCTTTTCTTCTGAAGATCCAGAAATAGGTTTATGGCCTCAATTTCTTTCTCAAGTGAAACCAAATTGTTTCGGGAACTATCAAGAATAAACCTGATGAAATTTGAGAAATTTGCTACCTGGGTTGCCGCCTCCATTTTTTCAGAACGTAGTATAAGATTCTGAATTGTTGAAAGGGAGTTGAACAGAAAGTGAGGGTTCATTTGAGAGCGTAAGAGCTTGTGTTCAAGCAGCAGCTGCTTCCGTTTCGCCTCCTGTTTGCTGCTCCAAATCCAAGTTGCTCCAAGCAAAACTAGCAGCACTAAAAGCACAGAAACTGAAGTTAGCATTATGGTTTTCAGTCTATTCTTGTTTTCGAGCACTTCCGACTGGCTCTCCAGGTACCTAATCTCCTCATTCTTCTTCTCGTCCTGAAAAACTGCTTCGAGACGAGAAATTTCTTTCTGCTTATCGATTGACATGATGCTATCGTTAATAATCATGTACTGCTGGTGGTTCTTGAAAGCTTCCTTGTAGTTACCAAGCTCCGAATACGCTTTGGAAAGATGTTTGTACGCGTAACGTTGATTAACAAGAGCCTCGGATTTAACTGCCTCGGCAAGTTGAAGCTTGGCGTATGTTATTGCTTCAGTAAAGTTATTTGTGGCCATGGCTAAATCTGCAAGGTTTCCATAAACCAATGCTAAACCCTGCCGGTTTCCAACCTTCCTCAAATTATTAATTGCATTAATAAAATGCCTTTGAGCAACCTCAAAGTTTCCCAACCTTTTTTCTAGTACGCCAAGGTTGGAGTTAATAAGCCCAATATTAGCATAAAGTTTATTTTCAATACAAAAATTGAGTGCGGCGTGGTAAAATGGCCTGGCTTCATCGAACCGTCCCGAAGAGTTCAAGAGGTTTGCTAATGTAATACTTGAAATTGCGATGCCCCTGTTGTTCCCATTTTTTTTGTGTAGCTCTAACGCTTTTTGCACGTACTCGTATGCTTTATCAACATCACCAAGCTCTTGGTAGATGTTCCCTGTATTTGTGTAAAATATTGCAACACTCACCGAATCGCCACTTGCACAAGCGATACTTTGAGCCCGCTGGTAGGTTTCAAGCGCCTCCTTGTACAATCCCTTCTTTTTTTGAGCAACTCCTAAAGAGTTTAAAATTAGAACAACATCTTTTGAAAACGAAGAGGGATTTAGTTCTTTGTAACCCTGGGTAATGTTAATGGCAACATTAAGCTCATTTATGGCTTTCTCAGATTCACCAGCATTTGTATAGAACACCCCCAGCCCCCTATGAGCTAGTGCCGCTTGTTGCTGCAACCACAAGGGCAAATCCTTTGATAATTTAATATTTATCAAATACTCTTCGTAATACTTAAGGGCACCGTTAAATAAGCCACAGGCTGAATCGGGATTAACCTCAATAAGCTGCTCCCCTCTTTTTACCATCGATTCAACTTTGGTTGAATCCGAATTGGCTACAGCAACTGTTTGTTCATTTGCTGGTTTACAGGAAAACTGAAAAGTAAGCACCAGAATAAGCACCCCAATTAGCACTTCGTTAGCACGTAGGGCTTGTTGTATTTTCATATTGTAAAAATATACAATTTTTCTATAATCTATTTGATTATTAGTCTGCTTTGTTGTAAATTGTACATATTATTTATCCCATTTTTTTGCTTTTTTCTTGTTTTTCTTATGCCTTTCGCCTTTACTGCCTTTCGCCTTTACGAATTTCGATTTGTTAAATACGCTTTTAAATAATTAGCAGACGGTTGTTAATTAGACATGCAGCCTAAATTTCAACCTCATAACTTTGTATATAGAGAGGTGTGCTATTAAAAAAACCTCGTAAAAAAACAGTTGTTTTTAAAAGTTTACTGTATAACAAACCCGAACTTAACCTAAAAAAAACCAAACCCTATGAAAAAGTTTTGCAAAATTCTACTGGCACTTACAGCATCGCTGCTCTTTTTTGTAAGCTGCGAGGAGGAGCCCATTGCTTCTTTCACAGTATCATCAACTCTGGTTGGTACAAACCAAAACGTTACCTTCACAAACACATCAACTGATGCGGATCACTTTGAATGGTACTTTGGGGATGGCACATCGTCAACCGACGAAAACCCTACCCACAGCTACAGCCAGCAGGGAAACTATATAGTTACACTAGTAGCATACTCAAAATCGGGGCGTAAACTCGACGATGCCTACCAGGCATATGTTTGGGTGTTAGACCCTTACGAAGTAACGTTCCACAACCCAACCTACACCCCTATTACTATCACAGTAACAAACTATGGAACCCAAACAATTCCAGTTGATGGGAATGTAACATTCCTGGTTTATACATCAACGCCCAGCTTTACTGCCACAACCTATGAAACATTTTCAAATGGAGATCCTCTCGGATCAACAATTAGCTGGCAAGGCACCCTTGAGCTAACAAGCTCAACATCTACCTGGAATCTCAATGTAGGGACTTCCTTTTTCTACTTTTTCTTAAGAAATTATAGCGGATACTACCTAGGACCTATCTATGTAAACTACGGGAACAGCAACCAGTATCTTATTAATGCTTCAATCCCAACAAACTATAGCACCCAGTTTAAGCTAGGATACCATTATGCCCGTTCCGATAATCAAATTCGCTTATACATTAACTCAACATCCTACTACTATAGTTTTATTGCTGGGGATAACTTTTATTATCCAAACGTACAAAACCAAGCAATAACCTTCACAGTGTATAGTGGAAAAGCAAACGAAACTACTTTAGACACAACTCCTGTTGAGTTTAGCCTTGACCCAACGAAAGAGGTTCAAACCATTTCAACAACAAAAGAAACCTTTGAAAAAGTTCCAGGATCACACGATTTATTCCCTACAAACCAGCAATCCAATTAAATTAATCTTAAACCAGAATACTATGCAACCAAAATATAAACTTCTGATGCTTGCCTGCCTGCTCATTACTTTCAACAGCAACCTTAAGGCACAATTCGAAAACAAGGTAACCTTCAACTTCTCTCTTGGAGCCATTCAGCCCATAGGTATACAGGAGTACATATACCAAAGCGATAATTTGCACTACGAAAACACGTTCCTCATGCCTTACCTTTTTTCAAACTATAAGCAAGGATTTACCTTCACAGGAAGCGCACAATTCAACATAAACAGATTTTTCTCTGTTGGTACCGGTATTGGAGTCGAAAGGATTGGCAACTGGGAGTACACCGAAGCATACACTTGGAACGATGAAAGGAAAGAGAGAGATTTCCTTTCGTGGACAATTACCAGCGGTGAAACCTTGCTCGACAAGGGTACCAACGAGTTAAACCTCTACAATTTAAGCATTGGAGTGTTCCCCAGAATTAACCTTGCCTACGGCAAGAAGGTTAACCCCTATATTTTCACCGAAATAACCTTCAATTACACCGACATTAACTATGTGAACAACCAAAGAATATCGTGGATTGACTTAGGAGGAACCGAGGAGGACTACGACGAATGGTACAGCAGTTTAACTACTCCAGCAGCATTTAAAAACACCCCTCAAAGTAGCTTTGGGGTTGGTTTGTATCCAGGGTTAGGAATCGATTTTAACATTTCCCAAAACCTGGGCATTTTCATCCAGGGAGGATACTCATTTATAAGCATAAACAAATCGGACCTTGAGGACGCGAACCTCGAAGCTGAAAATTTTAAAACCATTAAAGCTGAGCTGGGAGTTAAGGTTAGCTTCCTACGTTCAAAGGACATCTAAACCCCTTCTCCATCGGGAGGAAAAACAAAAAGCTATGTGGAAAAAGAGCATTCTGTTCATTTACCTTGCTACAATTACAGCTGCCTGCTTCTCGCAGGTTCAACAGGCCAAAACATTCGAGGAGAAGAAGCATGGAGTAATTGTATCGGCAGTAAGTAACGATGGGAACCTTATTGCCACAAGCGGAAACGACAATAACATCATCGTTTGGAACATCCTATCGGGAACCATTTTTCGAAAACTTACCGGGCTCAACGAGCTGACCAAGGCGATTGCTTTCAGTTACGATGGGCGTTCCCTTATAACTGGAGGAAAAGACAGCAAGGTTTGTGTTTGGGACATTGACAAGGGCCAGCTTCGTTATTCACTAACCGGGCACTCCGATGATGTTAACGCCGTAAGCGTTAACTTCGATAACTCACTAGCTGCCTCGGGAAGCGCAGACAAATCAATTATTATTTGGGATATTAGAAGCGGGAAACTCTTGGCCACCCTACCAGCACATAGCAAAGAGGTTACCTCGGTTCACTTCAGCCCGAACGGAACCAAACTTGCTTCCGCATCAGCCGATGGTTCTATTAAAATATGGAACACCAGCACCTGGGTAACCGAACGAACGATTGATGCCCACAAGGATTGGGTTCGCTGCGTAAAATTTAGCCCAGATGGAAGCCTTATCGCAACATGTGGCGATGATAAAACGGTAAAAATTTTCGACGGGTTCGGGAACCTGAAGTTTAAAATGAGCGGCCATAAGGATAGAGTCACCGAACTCTCATTCAGCCCCGATGGGAATTTCTTAGTTTCGGGGTCATTCGATCAACGGTTCATCCTTTGGAATGTAGCGACAGGAACCGAGGTTTACCGCTCAAATTCGCTGGGCGAAATAATTTACTCCATTTCGTTTAATCCGAACGGGAAGACGTTGGTAACAACGAACCTTTACAAGGATGAATTCATCCTCTGGGATGTTTCTTCGCTTAACATTGCCAGTAACGTAAGCCCTGCACAAGCCCCCCAAACTAACATTGCACAAGCCCAAACCAACGTTCCCTCGCAAGTAGTTTCATCGTTCGAACCCCCTTCGTTGCAAATTGCTGGGGTGAACTTCACCGATGCCAACCGGAATAGTGTTATTGATGCTGGCGAGCAGGCTGCGGTTGAACTCACCATTGTAAATTCAGGCAAGGGAGCTGCACAGGCTGTTAAGCTCTACTTTTCTGAACAGAATAACGTTAAGGGCATTAATTTTTCACAAGTTCACGATTTAGGGAGCATTCAACCAGGAACTCAACGTACACTTAAGGTTCCTATTACCGCTGCCGAACACCTTGAAACATCAAACGCAAATTTCAGAATATCCATCACTGAAAGCATGGGAACAACCACAAACCCAGTTGATTTTGCCATTGAAACCCGAAAACTCACTGTGCCCCTTGTGGTTGTACATGAATATGCGATTGAACCTATCAATTCATCGATAGTAACGAAGGGAAGTAAGTTCAAACTTAGCATGATAATTCAGAACAAGGGCGATGCGGTTGCCCGAATTATTAAAGTAAAATTCGGCATTCCCGAAAACGCTTTCATAGTTAGCGACCCCGAGTTTACAATATCAGAACTTTCTCCCCAAGAGTTCAAGAAACTTGAAGTGGAAGTGATGACTAACACAAGGTACATTCGCCCCGATGTTCCAATTGAGATTTTTGTTACTGAATCAACCGGAAAGTACGGCGACAGGAAGATTGCCAGCGCCCAGTTTGGGGAGGGCCCTCAGGGCGACATTAACTCTATTTACCTTGCAAGCGCTCCCTCCACCGCTGTTGGCTCATCAAATGTAACGTTCTCAACCGTTTCGGATGTTGACAGGAATATCCCACAGAGCCCTGTGCAAAAAAGTTCCTGTTACGCGCTAATTATTGGTAACGAGGATTACAGCTCATACCAGCAGGGGCTAACCAGTGAGGTTAACGTTGAGTTTGCCCGCAACGATGCAAAAATTTTCAAGGAATACGTAAACAAAACGCTGGGGGTTCCCGAGGAAAACATAATGTTACTGCTCGATGCGAAGGTAATTGAGTTTAACCGCTGTATTGAGAAGTTGAACCTAATTGCCAAAACATCGGGAGGAAACTGTGAGCTAATCTTCTACTTTGCTGGCCACGGACTTCCCGATGAAGTTACAAAGGATGCATACCTCATGCCAGTTGACGTTAGCGGCAACGATTTAAAGTACGCCATTAAGCTAAGTGAACTTTACGCTAAACTTTCGGAACACCCAACCAAGAAGGTCACTGTTTTTCTAGACGCATGCTTTAGCGGAGGGGCACGGAACGATGCGTTGGTTGCCGCACGAGGTGTAAAAGTGAGGCCCAAAAAGGAGGCAATAAAGGGGAACGTTGTGGTTTTCTCGGCCAGCAGTGGCGAACAATCATCACTTCCATACAAGGATAAACAGCATGGAATTTTCACCTACCATTTGCTGAAGAAACTACAGGAAACCAAGGGCGATGCATCGCTTCAAGAAATATCGGAATACCTGAGCAAAGAGGTTTCGCTCCGCTCAATAATCGTTAATAACAAGGAGCAGAACCCGCAAGTCAACTACAGCACCGAAGTGCAGGAAAAATGGGGTAGCTGGAAGCTAAAGTAGCCTTACAGAAAAGAAAGCAGAGGGTGTCTTACAAACTCATTGTGTGACTCAGTAAAGGACTCTGGGAAACTCTGTTAAATTTTGTGGTGTATCACTGAGTCTCACAATGGAAACACAGAGCTCCACAGAGCAATAAACTTAATTCATTATAGCTTTTAAGGCACCCTCTGTTTACTCATCAAACCCTGGCCGTTTGAAATCCATGGCGTTGGGTAACTTTTTTAGAATTAACTTTTTAACAACCGCTAAATCTTTTAGGAAACTCAGAATGTCATCCTCAAATTGTGGGAATATCTCCATCAGCTTCATCCATGCTGCAATAGAACGTTCAATTACAATAACCGCAATTTTGGCCGAGCCAAGCGCATCGTTGAACTCATACTCATCCTCTTCGTAGTCGAATTGAAGATGGCACCGGTACGTTTTGGCCGAAACCAGCAGAAGGTAATGCTGTAGAACCTCAATGACATCAACCAGCTGGTTCGCCCGCTCATCGTCAATACCAGCAAGCTGGGTATGCTTCTCCTCAATTTCACTGTAGTTCAGCTTCATCCAATCGTGACCCCTCAGTGAATACTCGCGAGAAAGCTTCACCGCTTCATGTTTTTCAGGGTCGGGCAAGGCGGATTCAACATCTTCTTCAGGAAGGTTATTCGGATCAATCCCCATCTCCTCCATCATCTCCTGCAGCATGTCGGCAGCAACCTGAAACATTACGTGAATTTCATCCCAAAACTCTTTATTCTCATCATCGCTCTGCTCCCTCTCTGCGTCAAACTCCTTCTCCATTAAATATACGCTACAGAAAGCACTATGCGTGCAACGCTCACACCAACGATCGCAGTAGTTGTGTATCCCTGAAATTATTTTCGGATCACTAGTTATTGACTTTAGTAAGCTGGCTGCCTTTCTTTTATCCATTACTACATTTTTTGCTAAAGGTAAAAATCGAACTTCAAAATAAAAAATAAAACTACAAATCACAACCACCCAAATATAAAATGTCTTTTTTTTTAATTACCCCCCCCTATTTTTCATCTTCATGCAAACGTTTTTTGCTTTATTTTATATTTTACCCTTGTTTTTTAACCCTCTTTTGTCATTATTTATATATTTTTGCGTCTGTGTTAGTATGAACAATAACCATTAAACTTAAAACTATGTCGAATCTGCGTTTTAAAGCTATGGGTGAAGCGCTAGCTCGCCCATTCATTCAGTACGAAAACCCAAAAGGGAAAATCTCCGATTTTTTTGGCATAAACGTTTTCGACCAGCAGAAAATGCGTAGGTACTTATCAACCGAAGCCTACGAAAGTGTTGCAATAGCAATTGAGGAAGGAAGAAGGATTGATAGAAAAATTGCAGGTCAGGTTGCCGCAGGAATGAAAGCATGGGCCATTGAGCGTGGAGCGACACACTACACACACTGGTTCCATCCGCTAAACGGCTCCACGGCCGAAAAACACGACAGTTTCTTTGGCCCAGGGAAGGATGGTGTTGCCCTAGAATCCTTCAGTGGCGATTTGCTGGTTCAGCAGGAACCCGATGCCAGCAGCTTCCCCAGCGGTGGAATCAGAAACACCTTCGAGGCACGTGGGTATTCCGCTTGGGATCCATCTTCACCTGCATTTGTACTTGAACACACGCTCTGTATTCCAACCATTTTTGTATCGTACACGGGTGAAGCGCTCGACTTTAAAACCCCTCACCTCAAGTCACTGCATGCGCTCGATAAGGCTGCAACCGCCATGTGCGCATTCTTCGATAAGGATGTTAAGAAAGTGTCTGTTACCCTGGGGTGGGAACAGGAGTATTTCCTAATTGACGAAGCCCTTTACAATGCTCGCCCCGATTTGGCCATGTGTAACCGTACAATTATGGGACACGCTTCTGCTAAAGATCAACAACTTGAGGATCATTATTTTGGTTCAATCCCCGAAAGAGTAAATGCATTCATGCGTAACTTCGAGATGGAGGCCTACAAATTGGGGATCCCAGTAAAAACGCGTCATAACGAGGTTGCACCAAACCAGTTTGAATGCGCACCTGTGTACGAAGAAGCAAATCTGGCAGTTGATCACAACCAGCTCATCATGTCGCTCATGGAAAAAATTGCCCGTAGGCATAAGTTCCGTGTCATCTTCCACGAGAAACCCTTCAAAGGAATTAACGGCTCTGGAAAACACTGTAACTGGTCGCTTCTAACCAGCACTGGCGTTAACCTGCTATCACCTGGCGGAACACCAAAAAACAACCTGCAATTCCTAACATTCTTGGTAAACACCATTAAAGCCGTTCACGACCATGCCGCCCTGCTGCTAGGAAGCATTGCCAGCGAACCCAACAGCCACCGGCTGGGTGCACACGAAGCCCCCCCGGCTATCATGTCGGTTTTCATTGGCAAAACCCTCTCGAACGTTCTTGATGACCTTGAACAGAGGGTTACTGATAAAAAAATGACTCCCGACGAGAAAACCGAGATTAAGCTCGACATTGGTAAAATTCCGGAAATCCTTCTCGACAATACCGACCGAAACCGAACTTCACCCTTCGCTTTCACTGGCAATCGGTTCGAGTTCAGAGCCGTTGGCTCTTCAGCCAGCTGTGCTTCACCCATGATTGTCCTAAACTCTGCCATGGCTAGCCAGCTTAATACCTTCCGCATCGATGTTGAAAAACTAATTGAGAAGGGTGTGAAAAAGGATGAGGCAATTTTTCAATGCATCCGAAAAACCATAATTGCATCAAAAGCGATTCGGTTTGAGGGCAACGGGTACAGTCAGGAATGGATTGAAGAGGCTGCAAGAAGGAATCTGCCAAATATTTGCGATGCACCAAACGCATATAAAACATTCTTATACCCATCTTCATTAAAGTTACTTTCAGAAAACCATGTGCTTACCGAACGGGAGCTACACGCACGCTACGAAATTCGCAACGAGATCTTTGTTAAAAAAATGCAGATAGAATCGCGTGTGATGGGCGATTTGGCAATAAACCACATAGTTCCTACTGCGCTGGCATACCAAAACGTTCTTATTAATAACGTACGTGGTTTAAAAGAACTTTTCTCCGACGAAGAAGAATACCTGAGCATGGCTTCGCCTCAACTACAAACCATAAAAAAAATTGCAGAGCACCTAAAGCATGTTCGAGAACAGGTTAAACTAATGGTTGATACCCGTAAAGAGGTTAATACAATAACCAATATCGCTGAAAAAGCGAATGAGTACACCAACCGAATCCGCCCGTTTCTTATCGAAATCCGATACCACATCGATAAACTTGAACTTATTGTTGATGATGAGATGTGGCCTCTTCCAAAGTACAGGGAGTTACTATTTGTAAGGTAAATGTAGCTGAAAAAAAAGAACATGAGCGGGCAAAATTTGTTCCGCTCATTTTCGTTATGGGTAATATACAATTTTTAATAAATATTGCTTACTTTTACGAGGCAAAGCAATTGTTTTGCAACTTGCAATGAAACAAGTATTTGTTGCAGAAAAGTTAACATCGAAAAAAGTATGAAAATATGAAATATTTCGCCAAAGTTAGTTTCGTTGTCATTTTATCAATTATCTATGGTGCTTTGTCTGCCCAAACAAACCGCCTAAAGCGTGCCAACGCTCTGTACGATGCCGGAGGCTACTACGAAGCAATCGATCTGTTCAAAGAAGATATCGACAAGGTGAATAAAGAAGAAGTAGGTACCTACCTTCAAAAAATTGCCGACTGTTACCGTATGATCGGCAACTCCAGGCAAGCTGAAATTTGGTACAAGAAGGCCATTTCACGCGAAACTAACGACCCAAAAGTATTCTACTACTACGCAGAAATGCTCAAAATGGGCGAAAAGTATGATGAAGCCCTTGAACAGTACTTAAAATACAAAGAGCTAGTTCCCAACGACCCCCTCGCCGAAGGGGGCATACAGTCGTGTGAACTTTCAAAAAAGTGGATGGAATCACCTTCAGGTTACGAGGTAATGAACATGAGGGCTTTCAATAGTCGCCAAACCGATTTCTGCCCTGCGTTTGGCTCTGGCGACTACTCGGTAATATACTTCACTAGTTCACGTGACGAAGCATCAGGCTCACAGAAACACGCCGGAACTGGTGAAAAATTTACCGATATTTTTGTTACTGAACGCGACAGGAAGGGTACGTGGAGTAAACCCCGACCCCTTGACGAAACCATCAACACTAACTACGACGAAGGTGCCCCTTCCCTTTCAACCGATTTCACCAAAATGTACTTCACACGCTGCCGAACCAGCAAACGGAACAAACTTGGATGCGAAATCTTTATAAGTGAAAAACGCGAGCAGGGATGGCTAACTCCCGAAGCAATTCCTCTTTCGACCGATAGCATGGTTATTGCACACCCGTCCATTTCAAGCGACGATTTAACTTTATACTTCGTAAGCAATATTCCCGGAGGGTACGGCGGTAACGACCTGTGGAAAGTAACCCGTACAACCTCCGGCGATGTTTGGGGTGAACCTATCAACCTTGGCCCACAAATCAATACAAAAGGGAATGAGATGTTTCCTTTCATTCATCCCGATGGCACTCTCTACTTCTCATCCGATGGCCACCCTGGAATGGGAGGGTTAGACATTTTTAAGGCATCACAGAACGAAAAGGGCGACTGGGAAATTGACAACATGCGGTATCCCATGAACTCCCCTGCAGATGATTTCGGCGTTATTTTTGAAACCGAGCGCGAAGCAGGCTACTTCTCTTCCCGTAGAAAGGATGTTGGTACTCGCGGAGGCGATAACATTTTCTTTTTCTACCTACCCCCTGTGAACTTCAATATAATTGGAAAAGTTAAGGACGATAAAACGCAGAAACCAATCGTAAAAGCTGATGTTAAACTGGTGGGTAGCGATGGGTTAATTGTAAATAACGCAACCGATGAAAACGGAGCGTTCCGCTTCATGCTTAATCCAAATACTGACTACGTGCTTATCGCATCGAAGGAAGGTTACCTAAACGGGAAGGCTCGTGAAACTACACGCGGACTAAATGAAAGCAAAGACTTTGAGAAAACCATTTCACTAACATCAACCGCAAAACCCATTGAACTACCCAACATTTTCTACGACTACGATCGCTGGGAACTACGTCCTGAATCAATGGCTGCCCTCGACAGGTTAATTGAAGTTCTTAACGATAACCCAACCATTGTTATTGAGTTGGGAGCACATACCGATAGCAGGGGAACGCTTGACTACAACTACGAACTTTCGCAAAAACGCGCACAATCGGTTGTAAACTATCTAATTGAAAGAGGAATACCTGCCGAAAGGTTACGTGCGAAAGGTTACGCCCAGTCGCAACCAAAAATTGTTGACGAGCAGCTCCTTCAGCAGTACGGATTCCTAGCCAATGGTGCGGTTTTAAACGATGATTATATAAATTCAATAACCGATGAAACGCAGCAGGAAACCATTCACCAAATAAACAGAAGAACCGAGTTCCGGGTTCTTAGCACCGACTATAAGGCTGAATAGTTTTTTGTGGCACTTTTATTGCATTATAATAATTATCTCTTTACATTTTTCGTAAAGAATAACTAATGTGCTTCAGGAAGTTATGATAAGGTTTCTCTCAGCAATGGCACTAATTGTGTTATTGGGAATAAGTACCGGACATGCTCAAAAAATTTATCAGGCCGACGATATTCAGAACGCCTCAATAACAATTTTTGCTGTTGACGAACCCGATCAGGCCGATTTATGGGTATGCTTCGTTTGGGAGGAAACTGAAATTACCCGAACAGGCCTTTGGATGGACATGCGATTCCCTCACGAAGCCGATGTAATAATTTTCTTTGTTGACGAGGAAAAGGGGGCCGATCTTAAAATTTGGCTCGTTGATACTGCTGAAGAATCAAAATGGCTTAACGAATCAAAAAAACATCTCCTAAAACTGAAGGAACCCAAAGAGTAGATTAACCCATTTGAAAACGCAAAATACTTAATGATAACCGAAAACCGATACAACCAACGTGGTGTGTCTGCCTCTAAGGAAGATGTACATAACGCCATTAGCAATATCGACAAAGGACTGTTTCCCAAAGCATTCTGCAAAATAGTACCCAACTTCCTCTCCAACGATCCTAACTCATGCGTTGTAATGCATGCCGATGGTGCCGGAACAAAATCGTCGCTGGCATACATGTACTGGCGCGAAACCGGCGATATGAGCGTTTGGAAAGGAATTGCTCAGGATGCTATTGTAATGAATATCGACGACCTGCTTTGTGTTGGCGCAGCCAACAACATTCTGCTGTCGTCAACAATTGGCAGGAACAAGAACCTAGTTCCCGGGGAAGTTATTTCGGCAATTATCCAGGGCACCGAGCAATTCTGCCAGCAGATGCGCGACAATGGCATTGAAATACACCTCACCGGAGGTGAAACGGCCGATGTTGGCGACCTGGTTCGCACGGTTATTGTTGATTCTACGGTTACTGCCCTAATGCGTCGCACCGATGTAATTAACAATGCCAACATTCGCGATGGCGATGTTATTATTGGTTTGGCATCATATGGTAAAGCAAAGTACGAGCAGGAGTACAACAGCGGGATGGGAAGCAACGGGCTCACGTCGGCCCGCCACGATGTATTCAGCAGCTACCTTGCGGCGAAATACCCGGAGAGTTTCGATCATTCAATCGATAAAAATCTTGTTTACTCCGGCAGCTACAAGCTAACCGACAAAATTGAGGAGATTGGGTTAACCGCTGGGAAAATGGTTCTTAGCCCAACACGTACATACGCACCAATAATTAAAGAGGTTCTTGCAAACTACCGCCCGGTTATTCACGGAATGGTTCACTGCTCGGGAGGCGCCCAAACAAAAGTGATGCATTTTGTCGATCAGCTTTTTGTGCTTAAAGATAACCTGTTCCCTGTCCCTCCGCTTTTCAGGATTATCCAAAAAGAATCTGGAACTCCCTGGCAGGAGATGTACAAAGTTTTCAACATGGGCCACAGGTTTGAGATTTACGTTTTCCCTGAGTACGCTGACGACATAATTGCGATTGCCAACGAATTTGGCGTTGACGCACAAATAATTGGTTCGTGCCACAACCGCGAGAATGGCAACAAGCTGATAGTAAAAAGCGAAAACGGAGAGTTTGTTTACTAGTGAATCTCAAAGGTTATTGGAACAGACATTTTAACTCTTACGGGTTTACCTCTCTGCATTCCTGGTTTCCATCTTGGGCACGACTCTATTAATCGGGTTGCTTCTTTATCAAGCGAAGGATCTACCCCCCGAACCACTTTTACATTTGTAACGCTTCCATCTCTCTCAACGTAGAACTCAACAAACACTTTCCCCTGGATTCCTTTCTCGGAAGCTTCTTCGGGGTATCGCCGATTTTTTAGAAGGTACGTATTAAAATCATCGCCATTCTTATCAAAAAATTGAGGCATCTGCTCAACCATCACAAAAACCTCTTCCTCCTCAACTTCCTCCTCCTCTTCAGCAAAACTTATGGGCATATAAAAATCCTGTTCGCTTGATTTGATTTGCAACGTATCAACCTCGCTGTCAAACAAATTCACAACTTTATCAACAGATTGTTTCTCGCGTTTACTTGATTCTACTCCCTTTGAAGCAATAGGAACGGGTTGCTGCTGAGCAGCTCCACCCGCAACAGCATTTTCCTCCTGGTGCGAAACGGGAGGAGAAACAGCCTTATCTGCTTCCATAGCGGGCTCTTCAAATATTAAATCAATATCATCAGAAATTTCATCTACTTCAACATCGTCATCAACAATGCTGTATATCTCTACTGTTTCGGAGGGGGGCGGTGGAGGTTTAGGAATTGCTTCCTTTTCGAGCCTTTTCTCCTTTGCAATTTTTTCTTCATTCAACACTTCATCATGAGGTAAATTCATAACTTCCTTGGGAGTTTCTTCCTTTGCTAGCTCTAATTCGGCATTATCCGATAAAAAACTATCGCTTCTGTTTATGTTTAAGAAATAAAGGATTAGTACCGAAACTGCCAGCAAAACAACAAAAATCGCAGCAATACGGGATATGTAGTATACTCTGATTCTTCTATCGCCCCTCTTAACATTGCTGTCGATTCGTGAGTTTATATCCTCTACTATTGAATGAATTTCCTCAGGATTTTGAAGCTGCTGTAATCCCTCCAGCTCATCAGCACACATGGGGCATACGGAAATATGTCGCTCAATACGATTCATCGTTTTGCCATCGAGTTGCCCTCTAATGTACTTAATCAGCACATCCTGCGTAATGCAATCCGAACTACTATGATGTATGTTTGTATTACCCTCCATTTTTCTCAATGCTGATTTTCAAGTTTCTCTTTCCGTTCTGAATGTAGCTTTTTACTTGATTCATTGTGTAACCCGTAATTTCCGAAACTTCCTGGTAACTCTTCTCCTTTAGGTAGAAAAGTTCAACGCACACTCGCTGCTCAGGCGGTATATTACACAGTGCCTGCTCCAAATTTGTCAGCTTCAACTCTAAAATATCCTCACCATCATGATACATATTTTGAGTGTTTTCCATAATTGTATCGCCACTTTTTACGTACTCCCCACTCTTAATCATGTCCGATTTTTCTCTCCTGATATGCAGCAAGCAGTAGTTTTTTGTTACAGTGTAGAGCCACGACTTGAAATTTGAAACTGAATGGTTTTTTAAATCATCGAACAGTTTCTCAAAAATTCCCATTACAGCGTCGCTGCAATCGTCCTTACTCCTCAGGTACTTCATGCAAACAGCAAAAACAAACCCGGTGTACCTTTTATATAAAACGCCCACCACTTCCCTGTTACCTTTTTGTTTGTAAAGGGTAATGAGTTCTATATCCGTGAGTTTGCTTATGTCCTGCTTAAAAAACAATGTACTGAAAATGAGTTGTAAGCAATAAAATTACAAAAAAAATGAATCGATTCTATGGAAAATCTTCATTGGCTGTATCTGCTTAATAAACGAACACAAGTTTAACTTAATACTCAACAGCCATGAAAAAATTTGTAGTAATAGCTTGGATTGTGCTTCTAAGCTCATTTAAAACCGCAAACAGCCCAACTGGAACATTAGCGGGTTCTGTTATCGACAACGCAACAGGGAATGCAATTTCTACAGCCAGCATTGAAGTATACCAGGGTAAACAGCTGGTTAAAAAAATTGAAAGTGGGGCTAACGGGGCATTTGTTGTTGCCCTGAATCCCGGGAGCTACATAGTTTCCGTATCGGCAAAAGATTACGATACCAAACAGCTAAACGTTTACATTAAAAAAAATGAAACAACTAAGCTGAAAGTGAATCTGATAAAATCAGTTGTTATTTTTGATGATCTAGAAGTTATGGAAGAGGAAGTAGAAGAGGATGCTACATTCTGTATTGCATACCGCGAAGCAAAAAAAGATAAGTGTATGGAGAAAAGCATGGGGGCTGCTGCTCCCGTGTCAATGCAATTTGCTGTTGCCGACATGGTTTACGAAGAGGGAAACACCGAAGAGTACGATTACATTAGCGAGAATGGTTTTAAGGATGCCATTTCCGATCCGCTTTCTACCTTTTCGGTTGATGTTGACAGGGCCTCGTATTCTAACGTTCGCCGGTTCCTTTCGCAGAACCAAAAACCCTACAAGGATGCTGTTCGCATTGAAGAGCTAATAAACTACTTCGACTACGATTACCCGCAGCCAAAAAATAAAATTCCTTTCTCAGTAACTATTGAAGGCAACACTTGTCCGTGGAATTCTGCGCACCAGCTTGTACTGGTTGGGCTAAAAGGGGAAAACATCAACGAAAAAGATATTCCCCCAAGCAACCTTGTTTTCCTGATTGACGTTTCAGGATCCATGGGATCAGAAAATAAGCTACCGCTTCTAAAGCAAGCCTTCAAGTACTTGGTGGAACAGCTCCGACCAGAGGATAAAGTTGCCATTGTGGTTTACGCTGGTGCTGCAGGTTTGGTTCTCGAATCAACTCCGGGAACCAACAAACCAAAAATCACCGCTGCACTCGATATGCTTCAATCGGGTGGCTCAACCGCCGGTGGCGCAGGAATTCAGCTGGCCTACAAAGTTGCCAAGGAAAACTTCATTCACGGAGGAAACAACAGGGTAATTCTAGCCTCCGATGGCGATTTCAACGTGGGAGTTAGCAGCTCATCGGAACTTGTTCGAATGATTGAAGAGAAACGCAAGGACGGAATTTTCATTACAATCCTTGGCTTTGGAATGGGTAACTACAAGGATGGCCGGATGGAGCAGCTCTCCAACGCCGGAAACGGAAACTACGCATATATCGACAACATTCTTGAAGCAAAAAAGATGTTTGGCACCGAGCTTTGGGGAACGCTTTACACCATTGCCAAGGATGTGAAAATTCAGGTTGAATTTAATCCAGCTAAAGTTAAATCGTACCGTTTGATTGGCTACGAAAACAGAATTCTAAACAAGGAAGATTTTAACGATGACAAGAAGGATGCTGGCGATATTGGATGCGGGCACACCGTTACAGCGCTTTACGAGATAATTCCAGCTATTTCGGAGGAAACGGTTTACAATATCGATCCGCTTATCTACACAAAGCAGGTTGTTGGCAACAGCAACGATCTGATGACCGTAAAAATTCGCTACAAAAAACCCGATAAGGACAATAGCAAGCTGATAACCGAAAAAGTTGAAGCAGGGAAGCTAAAAAGTTCAAACAACATCCTCTTTGCTTCGGCAGTTGCTGAGTTCGGGATGCTGCTCCGCGAATCGGAGTTCAAAGGAAATTCCACCTTTACCCACTCAATATCTCAAGCAAAAAGTTCAATTGGAAACGATGAGTACGGTTACCGTAACGATCTAATTAAAATGATGGAGATTGCTGAGATGCTATATAAATAAACCTATTTGAGGAATTTCATTTTAATCCCAAGCTTCAGTTATTATTTCCTGTAAGTTTGGGATTAATTATTATTTCAATACATTTTTGCGTTGGATATCAATTTTTTGTAAATTTCATTGGTTTTTTAAGTGTTCTCTTCTCATACCTTAATCCCAACAGCCATGTCCAAAAATAGGAAGGAAAAGCCCGAAAAGAAGAAAATAGAAAATACCAAAGAAACAAAGGAAGAAATTAACTACGAAGCCCTTGAGGATCAAAAAAAGATTTCAAAAAAGTTCTACGAGAAGGAGCTGGGGAAACTCCAAATCGAGCTTATTAAACTTCAGGAGTGGATTAAACACGAGAAGCTGAAGGTTGTGGTTATATTTGAGGGACGCGATGCTGCTGGTAAGGGAGGCGTAATCAGGACAATTACCGAATGCTTAAACCCCCGATTCTGCCGGGTTGTTGCCCTTGGCGTTCCAACCGAGAAGGAGAAAACCCAGTGGTACTTTCAGCGTTACGTTCCGCATTTACCCGCCGCAGGCGAAATGGTACTTTTCGACAGAAGCTGGTATAACCGCGCAGGGGTTGAGCGGGTTATGGGATTCTGCACCGAGCAGGAGTATATCGAGTTTCTTCGCTCCTGCCCCGAGTTCGAACGAATGCTGGTGCGCTCAAACATAATTCTTGTAAAATACTGGTTTTCTGTTAGCGACAAAGAGCAGGAGAAACGTTTTCAGGCACGAATTGACAACCCCACAAAACGGTGGAAATTAAGCCCAATGGATGTTGAATCGCGTAGCAAGTGGGTTGAGTACTCAAAGGCAAAGGATCAAATGTTTGCCCACACCGATATTAAGCAGGCTCCCTGGTACGTAGTTCACGCCGATGATAAAAAACGTGCCCGGTTAAATTGCATTCACCATCTGCTAAGTTTAATAAAATATAAAGATCTTACGCCTCCACCTTTGGAGTTACCACCACGTAAAGAGGACCACTCGTACGTGCGCCCTCCAATAACTGATCAAACTTTTGTTCCGGATGTTTACTAAAGTTTGGAAACAGGATTTTTAATCTAAAACCCCTTCCATTCCCATTACCTTAGCAATGCGCTTAGGAATGTCGGTATTGTCCATTTGCCCAACAAACAGCTCCTCACCTACGCCAATGGCGTAAACAGGAACCTGCGAGCCGGTATGCGAGTATGAGGTCCAGCCAATACCAGCTTTTTGGTTCAGCACTTTAATTGCCGCCATTGTGAGCGGATCGTAATCGCCATACTCATCGTTAACTATATCAATTTGGGTTGAGCTAAGCTGACCCTGCGAAGCTTCGAAAGCTTGCTTTAAAATTGAAAGGTATCCGTTGGAAAGTTCCATCCCTTCACTCCCAAATCCAATTTCATCTTTTAGAAAATCAAGGAACTGGTTAAATGAAGGTTTTCCGTTGTACTTCACTTTAAATTGAGAAACCTTCTCGTTAAAAGCATCGTACGATTCCTTCTGATTGCACAGAAAGGAAATATCACTATCGTAACCCCTTGAGCGTGAGCCCAAACTCATTCCTCCGGTTTCATGATCGGCTGTAACAACAATTAAAGTTTCGTTAGGATGTTTCTTGTAGAACTCGTAAGCAACCCCAACAGCATCGGAAAATGACATGGTTTCGAAAAGGGTCGTAATTGCATCGTTGTTGTGACACGACCAATCGATTTTACCTCCTTCTACCATTAAGAAAAATCCCTCGG
>ERZ795048.163-NODE-163-length-72418-cov-28.734574_pt1 | contig 72418 bp, 67 predicted proteins | sample MGYA00375132_ERZ795048 | MGnify/ENA primary metagenome ERZ795048 (study PRJEB30177, sample SAMN05720225) | activated sludge metagenome | isolation source: Anaerobic digester | place: Hong Kong | collected 2014-12-17 ...
CAAACCTTGAAATATTTCCTGTAATAAAAAAGTTCTTCTTGACAAAAACCCGAATGGGTTATTAAGAGAGTTCTATCCAAAAGGAATGGATTTGTCTTTGACTACTAACGATGAGTTAACAAACATATTAAGACTTATGAATAACAGACCACGCAAGTGTTTAGGTTATAAAACGCCATTAGAAGTGATGAATGATATTTAATTTTTTAAAGTGTAGCACTTGAATTGACAAATCATCTATTGAAAAAAGCCACTATAGTGACTTCATTCTTTATTGGCAACATGATTCAAATATAGTACTGTTGATACTAAAAGTTGTATCTCCTTGAATGGCATATGATAATCTATTTCAACATAATCATCAGCCAATACTGATTTGAATATCTTCAATTGTTGAAATCCCCATTCAACATTAGACTCAGTATTTGGATCATATGGACTTAATTGATCGAAATTATACACATTAGGTCCATACTCTTCAATCAAATACAATCTGATTTTTTCTAACATATAATGGGCCATTGGAATATCAGTCTTCCATTGAAAACTCAAAGCAGACATAAACACATGATTGTAATATGAGTCATCCATTATCTGGTACAAGGCTATAAACTCACTAATCGCAGGTATAATAAAGTCTTTCAGCTTATCAACAGCATTCTGATTTATTTTATTTGATGTTTGATAATTTAAAGTATAGATGATCTCATCAATGTAATTAATAAGTGAGTCATCATATCTTCTAACTGCTGCTTGTTTTAAATTTGATAACGTTTGAATTGGATCTTCTGAAATTTCTATAACATCACTCAATAGTTGATCATTATGATTTGTAACCTCTACTTGTAGATAATCATTTAAGTAATCAACTAAATTGTATCTGCTCTCAACAAACCTAATGAGTTGTAACTTAGGAATTCTAATAGTATTCATATCATTCTCTTCTATTGACGAATAAACACTAATGGTTATATGGTTTTCCTGGAATAATGAATGGTTCATTATGTACGGTGAGTATTGGGTTTCACCCTTTTTCACATATGGACTTGCATGCGCAGTTTCAATTGAATGGGCAAATGATAAAGCTCTTAGGTGTTTAAAGAACTTATTATCTGTTCCTCGTCCATCGCCTAGTTGATTAAATATATCACTTTTATCTTTTAGTGGATTATCAATTCCTAGCTTATCAAAGAGCTTATTAACTGATTCAACAATAATATCAGTATGAACTATAAATAAAATTAAACTATCAGTTGAGCGGGTATCATCAGCAAGAAAATCATGAGCAGTTAGAGATTTTATTGAGTCGTCTATCCTATCCATAAATGCACAGATTAAGTTCCAATTGTTGGAGTGCTTTTCATCTCTATAAAAAATAGGTGACGAATTAATGAGTTCTCTAAACCTATTTATTTTGCTTTCATCTAAAAAAGGTTTCATATTTTGCACCTAATTTCCAAATTTTCAAAAAAATTGCCATCCATTTTTTAAAGGCCCACCCATGCGGTACCCTCACCTTACTTCAACTGAATATTGGGGGGGGATTATAGGAATGTTTTTTTTATAAGAATTAAATCTTCAACTATTAGTTTGTATACATAATTGATTTTTTTAATGCAGTCTTTAAAAATGATTTTATCATCCTCATAACCATTTATTCTACCGTATTCTGTTTGGTATGAGTATGTCAGATTAATATCATTTGCTGAATCTGGGTCGTTAATCCCTACGGCTGATTCATACTTAAATCTTCTTTCTGTTATTTTCCTTATAATTTGATTTGATTCTTCTAATAACTTTTTATAGTATTCTTGTTCTTTAATATTTCTATCTGCGTACAGTTTTTTTATATATGCCATTTCCTTTTCATCTGGGACTGAACTTTTTTCGTAATTGACAAGGTCAAGCAAGACATTCAAATTATCTCTTAGTTTTTCAGAATAAAAAAAATAATTTTGATAATAGTCATCATATGGATTATCATTTTGATCAATGTTTTCTTCATCTATGAACCATGATTTTTCAACTTTATAAGCTTCTTTAATGAATGACTCGATAATTTGATTGTATTGTGAGTTCTTTTCTCTTTTACTGATGTCAATCTTTAGAAATACTGCTTGTATAACGTTTGCTACCGTACTAGCAACAATACCCAGCAAAAGATTCCATAAAAATGGGAATGACTCATTATCAGAAGAACTCATAAATACTATATATCCTATACCGAGAACAACAAAAACTGTAAGAGTATATGATAATATAATGCTTTTAATTTTCATAAAGGTTCACCTCAATTAGTCATATTATATCAAACATTATGAATCTAAACAAAGCAATCTTACAAGAAAGTTCCCGTTCTCATCAAACTCAACTTCTTTTTTTTTGAACCGTCCATGTTCCTTATTGTGACAGTCTTTACATAGCAACTCCAGATTATCTTGATTAAGACTTACATTAGCATCATTTACATTATCAACTGTTAACCTAATCTTATGGTGAACCTCTTCACCAATCGCTCCACACCGCTCACACTTGCCCTGTGTGGCGTTTGTTTTGATGTTTCGAGCAATGAACCAAACCTTCGACTTATAGAACCTGTGCAGCTCTTTTGGTTTGCTCATAAGATTCACTTAGTTGTTTTGCTTTAGCATCTATTTGTTCCCATGCAACATCAAGATCAACACGACCTATGTGTCCATAAGATGCTAACGGTTTAAACTTCACTTTGTTCAGGTTTAGTTCTTGGATAATACTTGACGGTGTAAAGTTGAAGTTTTCTTTAATTAACTTCAATAGAACTTCATCCGAAGTAACTCCTGTACCAAACGTATCAACCGATACACTTACTGGGTTTGCTACTCCGATGGAATAGGACACACTAACTTCGCACCTGTCGGCTAAATTTGCCGCTACAAGGGCTTTTGCTACAAATCTGGCATAGTAAGCCGCACTGCGGTCTACCTTGCTCACATCCTTGCCAGAGAATGCGCCACCGCCATGTTTTGCATAACCACCATAAGTATCAACGATAATCTTTCTACCAGTTAATCCAGAGTCTCCATATGGTCCACCAACGACAAAAGCACCGGTTGGATTAATTAAGACTTGAATGTGTGAAAGGTCTTCACCGATCAGTGGTTTCAATACTTCATTTAGAATAATCTCTTTTGCATAATCTAATTGAACTCCATGTCTTGTTTGCGCAGACACTACGATTGTTTCATAAGCAATCGGTTCATTATTCTCATAGACTACAGAAACTTGACACTTACCATCTGGACCAAACACGTGGCCGTACTTTGCCTTTCTAAGCTCGTCAATGCTTCTTGCGATGTCATGTGCCACTACGATTGGTAAAGGCATTAATTCAGGCGTTTCTTTGCAAGCGTAGCCAAACATTAAGCCTTGATCACCTGCACCTTGTTCATGATCCTTTGTGTGATTCACACCAAGTGCAATATCATCTGATTGCTTAGATATCTTCTCAATCACATCGAATGGATCATCATATCCGATTTCTTTTAATGTGGTTAGTGCGACTTCTTTATAATTCACTGAAGCTTTAGACGTTACCTCACCAAAAATAAAAACAACATCATCTTTGATGGCTGTTTCTACTGCTACTCTTGCATTTCTGTCTTGTTCTAAATGTGCATCTAAAATTGCATCACTAATTTGGTCACATATTTTATCTGGGTGTCCTTTAAATACAGATTCACTTGTTATAATTTTCATTTGTTATCCTCGCTTTAAATAGTTAAAAAGGAAGCTTGCTCGCTTCCTTAGTTTTCTGTTTTGTTTTTGATAAGTGGTATGAATGCTGCATACCTTGCGTAATGATATCCTTCACTTTCAACCAGGATACCAAAGTCATGTTTATCCGATGTGACTAACAAGCAGTGAAATATACCTTCCTTATCGCAATACATCAGTTCTAGATGTTCTTTGATGAAATCATAGTCGTTTAATGGGTCTCTGATGAATCCTTCAAATACTTCACTTTCTAGAACTATGGTCTTTTCAACGATAAATTCATCTTGAGGGATAAGTTCCTCTGGTGTTGGTTTTCTTATAAAATTTACTTTCATGTTGTTTCCTCGTCAATTCTCCATGCTGTATAAACACTTCTATAGGTGCAATCCCAAATGTCTAGAATGACACCATCTTTACAGACACTCAAGTGTCCGGCCATCTTTAATATAAAAGTCCCTTCTGGATGAAGCTGTGCAAAATCTGTGCCTTTAATTCTAGGTTCACCTTTAACCGCTTTAAAAATGTATCTTGGGCGATTCTCTAAATACTTATAGATAAACTCTGTATCTTTGTAACTGGTGAAACTCCATTCACGTTTTTTCTGATTGAGTTCTCTTCTTGTTTCCATGTAGTCTTTATCAAATGCTGTCGAAATCGCTCTGACCACACAGTCACCAGTTTTGATACCTTTAGGATGTCTATTGTAATAGTTATACATGCGTTTCCCACCCTTCGTTTAACCACTTAACAAGTTCTTTTACTGAGTCCGTTGAAAACACAACTTTTTCATAGTGTGTTAATCGTTCATAGACTGTGTAAGTCTTGTCATGCCATGGTGAGTTTAGTTGAACAACAATCAATGTGATATCGGATTCTAAATCTGCAATTCTAAAATCATCATAAAGACTACCTTGAAGTGGACAATTGTTTTTGAACCAGACATAACTGTTATCTAGATCAACCTTGCCGCCTGGTTTTATTTGCTTGATGATGTTACCCATGCGTTTGGTTTTATTCTTTAAGCTTGAGTCTTTACAAAACCAATCGTACCAGCCAGCTTTGATTTGAACTTTTACATCATTTGATTCAAAGCTTCCATTATTGAATTCTTGAATCCAATCTTTAAGCGGTTGTTGTTTTTCCATCGCCTAATCCTCCTATCTCACTTTTTCTAATAAATGCGGAGTATCTAGCATAACTTGAACCATCTGCTTGTACTAGGATTCCATAATCTAATGCTTTAGTTGTTACTAAAATTGCGTGCCACACATTTTTGCTGTCTGTGTACATTAAATCCTTGTGAGCTTTTATGAAATCATAATCGCCAAGCATATCATCTAAGAACTTATTAAACTGTCTTTGTGATATCTCGACAACTTTCTCAACTACAAAATCATCCTGTGGAATAATCTGTTCTTTGAATGCTCTCGTTTCAAATTTGACTTTCATCGCTATTGCCTCTTTCCTAACCTTTTTTGGTTACTACTATATATCACTCTAAAGGCATTAAATAGCAAGTCAATTCGACAAGATTTGCTCACTATAGTGACAATATCTGAAAGTCGTTGATATGACTAAGCGGTATCTCTTTTCCATTTCGAATGAGATAACAATCATCAAGCGATACTTTGTACTTTAAATAGCGTTTTACAATCACGTCCACAAATCGTTCATCCAGTTCCATGATTCTTGCTCTTCTTTGAAGCTGATCAGATGCGATCATGGTTGATCCAGAACCCCCAAATAAATCTAGAACTATCTCATTTACTTTAGATGAGTTTGCGATAGCTTTACCGACGAGTTCTAATGGTTTCATCGTTGGATGTTCTTCATTTCGTTTTGGTTTGTTATATTCCCAGATGGTATCTTGTGTGCGGTCATCGACAAAGTAATGAGCAGCACCTTCTCTCCAACCATAAAGAATAGGTTCATGTCGCCAGTGATAGTCTTGTCTACCTAACACTAGTGCATTCTTTACCCAAATGAGACACTCCGCGAGTTTATAACCTGCGTTTTTGAATGCGTTTCTAAAGTTGAGTCCTTCGGTATCCGCATGGCATACATAAATAGCACCACCTGGTTTCGTATGTTCAAACATATTCTCAAAGGCTTTATAAAGAAAAAGATAGAAGGTATTATCTTCCATCTTATCGTTCATTATTTTTCCAGCTGTACCTTCATAGTCGACATTGTATGGTGGATCAGTAAAAACTAAATCTATCCGATCATCTTGGATCAGCTTCTTAACATCTGCTTTTTCTGTTGAGTCACCACACATCACTCGGTGATTACCTAGGATATAAATATCACCCTTTTGTGAATATGGAGCATCTGATAGATCATCTGTTGGATCAAAGTCATCATCGGTTGCATTGTCTGGTACATTAGCTTCTAATTCTTCAAACCCAAAGAGTGACATATCCATTTCAATGTTTGCTAGTTCTTCTTCGAGTTTAGCAAAATCCCAAGTCGCAAGCTCTGCAGTTTTATTATCCGCAAGTCTGAATGCTTTGATTTGCTCTTCTGTTAAGTCATCAGCAATAATACAAGGCACTTCATCTAGTCCAAGCTTAAGACTTGCTTTGAGTCTTGTATGTCCTGCAATAATGACATGATCTTTTGTTATCACAATCGGAACTTTAAATCCAAACTCCTCTATACTCTTAGCAACCGCATCAATTGCAGCATCATTTTTTCTTGGATTGTTTTCGTATTCTTGGAGTGCTGATACTTTCTTCATCACGATATTCATTGATCCATACCTCTTCACCTTTTTCTAATCGTTTGGTCATCAGTTCGATTTCTGCTTTTTTCTCGTTATACTCAATACCGAACTTTGTAATGAGTAGATATTTAATCGCTGTGATTTCAGGAAGTGACTGTTTCTTATATTTTGTAATTCGTTTTTTAGTACCCGATTTAGTTTCTTCAATCACAGTTTGTGTTTCTTCGTATTCAAATCCAACCGCCCGTTGATACATTGCATCAACAAGCTTTTCTTTTAACTCCTCATCCCCATATTGAAATGCTTTGTTCAATTTAGGATGGGCTTTTCTTAACTTAATGAGTGTCTTTTCTGTGATTCCTAAGTATTCAGCAACCTGTCTTTGAGTTGCTCTTTTAGATATCATTTCAGATATGGCTTTTAATCTACTATTTAGATGCCCAGATTCTTCCCAACGCTCATACAGATCTAGCATTTTCCCTTTCATTCAATCACTCCAACTGTACAACTGTCATTGCATAAAACTGTAATAGTTTACCAGTTGGAATACTACAAGTATCTCTGCAAAAACAAAAAGGAACTCATTCCTGAATTCCCATTATTTCTAGGCTGGTTTTAAAGCCAGTATTCCATGTTATTTATAGCATATCAAAATAGTCAACTTTTATCTATATGCTTAAAGCATAATCGAAACCGTGAACTATTATTGGCATTTTCCAACCAATAACAACGATTAGTTACTTATTGTATTGCTTTTCATTTCGTTTCCATTTTATTAGCCCACATACACAGATTATCGGCGTAATAAGGTTATTTAAGCGTACGTGACTTCATCATAGATATTGCATGAAGTAATCCTTGTGGAATTCCTCCAGCTATTCTATTACCTACAAACCTCGCGTCAAACTGTCTAATAAATCCGTCTTCAATATCAAAGACTTCATCCGTTTCATAAACTAAAATTCTTGTCGTATCAAGGGCTCTGAAACTGTCGAAAGGTAGTATTGATTTATCTATTGCTCCCATAGGAAATAGTAATCTATCAAACTGTTTTCTCGCATTCCAGTGTTGTCTTATTCTTTTACCTATTGTAATTGAAGTCCCAACATACAATTGCTTATATTCATCCACAATTAGAACATAATATCCGCTTGCATCCATGTATGGATTCAAATCAGTTATTTCTCTGAACTGTGAATACTTTTCTTTAAAGCTATAAATTTGAGCATCAAACTCAGTTCGATCGAGACAATTGAAAAATTCAATATTTAAATCGTAGTTTTCCATAACATCGTTTTGTTGCTTACTACACCATTCATCTATATAATGACTACCTGTTATGTCATTTTCCCAATCAAACATATTTATGAAATTAAGTTCTCGAACTGAAATTTTTTTGAACTTCTTCTTGTCCTTTAACTGCTCATTAAGACTAGTTGTTCTATCAAGAATAGATTTATAATCTTCATCGCTATCGTAGAAATTGGATAGTTCATCTTCTATAAATTCGATTCTTTTCTTAATAAAACTAGGTCTTTTACTCTTAGGAATGCTATTGCAGAATTCAATCATTTTTGCAAAATAACGAATCGTCCATTCTTTTGGCATATTTTTATATTTATCATCATTAAAGAAATAATCTATCATACGATCAAAGAGGGATGTTTTATTGTTGACAACACAATAGTTATCTCTAGTTAACTTATGTCCATCTTTTCTAGTACCTAGTTTCAAACCAAAATGATATACCATATAGCCTCCTAAGTTTTGAACTTCACCCTATCTGTAAATTTCACCTAATGTCTTACCATCTTTTGTTTTCCAAACTGTCCATCCATTATTGCTTCCAAGAGAAACGATATCAGCAGCAGTACTTGGAGAATTAAATGCATAATCTCTAACAAATACCAAGACACCATTTTGCTCTTTGATTATGCCTTCATCAATTAATTTGTCTCTAAATTTATGTTCGTTAGAATCTTGCTTGTGCTTAGTCGGATTCATTCTTGTAATAGAACCTTTTAAGACGATAAATTTCTCATCGACATATACACCTTCAGCATTCCAAAGTTTCTCTTTATTTTGAAAGTAAAAATGAGGATGTTCTTCTAGTTCTTCTTTTTCAATTTCTGGTACGAAAACACTAAATCCAAGCGACTTGATAAGAGTCTGAATGGTCTCAAAGTAAATGAAACATTCATTCATCTTAGATTCAGGTATAGTTGTTGATTTCCCACCATTACCATTATGCACAACAAACCGATCTACTTCTTTTGCTTTATCAATCATTAATTGCTCTAAGAAGGTCAAGTGCGCCTTATCAAATGTTCCACCTAAATTCTGAATAGTATAGGCAGCTTCCCAAAAATCTTTCTCTTTCTTATGTTGGACTAAACGAGTATATAGTGACTCTGTTTCACCGATATATACAGAATTATTACCATCTTTATCTTTTCCAACCAAGATGTAACAACCCATTCTTTCGAGTTCTTTTCTTTGGTTTTCAATTTCTGATTTTTGCAAAAAGACTATTCTAATAGCTTCAGTAGTTATTCTTGCATGAGAGACCTTATTGGGATCTCCAGTAGGCAGATATATTTCTATAGTTTTTGCTTTAATTTGTGACATTTTCAGCTCTCCTTACGACAAAAATAATACAGTTATAATCCAAAGAATCTATTAAAGAAATCTATTAGTTTGCCAAGGACACTTTGTTTCTTTTGACTTCTAGATACTCCACCATTGTTTTTACCAAACATTGATACAGGCTTCATAACCTTTACGATTGCAGTGCCAGATTCTTTTATTTCTCCGGTCTTGAATGCTTGGTCGATGAATTTAAGTGTTTCAGTTGGAACAAGATCTTCTTCTTGAATAATCTTATCAAGTTCTTCTTTTTTCTTGCTATTAATATATGATTTCCATTCATCTGTTACAGAAGCATCCACTCTCAATGAATCTATAAAGTTTAGAATTAAATCCTTCTTATTTCTTAGAGACGGAGATGCATCAATTGCTTTATTGATTTCAACTTTTTTATCTTGTGTATTATCTTCGTGATATTTAGCAACCAGTAACAATATGTAATCAATGTTAACTTCTACAGATTTTACAAGTTCGATTTCAAATTCAATCTCTTCAGATATAGATTCAGCATCACCTTTTTTAGTGCGCTTAATCTTTTCATATATACCAAGGTACATACTTTGATAGTCTTGATAATCAAAATCACTGATGATTTCTTTGCCTTTAAAGTCATCGAAACTTTGTAAAACGTTTCTTGTTTTCAATATTTGATTAAATAGTGAAATAAATGCTTTTTCAGCTTGTTCACCAATGATATCTTGTCCTATCGGGTATTTTGTTAAAAGTTCTTGGACAAGGTTTTTATAACCCTTAAATTCATCATAACCATGGTAATATTCGTTAAATGATTTAAGCAGAACAATGCCACCCGCATCCTTATCACCAAAAATACTAATAGCCTCATTAACTTGATGTTCTAGATTTCTGAAGCACACAACGTTACCAAATGTCTTAATAGAGTTTAAAATACGATTTGTACGAGAGAATGCTTGAATTAGACCATGCATTCTTAACTTCTTATCTACCCATATGGTATTTAGTGTTGTTGCATCAAATCCAGTTAAAAACATATTGACAACGATTAAAAGATCGATTTCTTTGTTCTTAACTCTTAAGCTTAAATCTTTATAATAGTTTTGAAACTTATCACTTGAAGTATCATAGCTTGTGCCAAACATTGTATTATAATCAACGATTGCACTTGCTAAAAAATCTCTAGAGCTTTGATCTAGATTATCAGTATTTTCGTTATTTTCTTCATAAGTTCCATCTAACTCTTCATTAGCCTGATAACTATAGATCATAGCAACTTTCAGTCTCTGATCCGGAATAAGTAATTCTTGTTGCTTCTTGAATTCTGCATAATATCTTTTAGCAGCTTCAATTGACGCAACTGCAAAGATAGAATTAAAGCCCGTTATTTTTAATAATTGTTTCTTTTCTTTAGCTGAATCTAAAATAGACTGGTATTTTGCTTTAGCAACTTCTTCAATGTTTAGTGTTCGACTAAAATCATACGCTTTTTCATTTCTCTTTGTCTTTTGAGCGAAGTGTTCTAAAACATACTTAACATTTTCTGAGATTCTTCTTGGATCTAATAAAGCCTCTTCACGCTTAATGTTAAAGACTTCTTCGCTGTCATCAATTGCTTCAGATGCTTTTGCAGTGTTTAGATAGTCAATTCTAAATGGTAAGACATTACCGTCATGGATAGCATTAACAATGGTATAAGTATGAAGTTTTCGACCAAAGACCTGTTCAGTAGTCTTAAGTGTTGGAAACTTATTGTGAGTTGTTGTGTTTAGTGCAAATATCGGTGTACCAGTGAATCCAAAGATATAGTAACGCTTGAATGCTTTAATGATTTCTAAATGCATCTCACCAAATTGTGAACGATGACACTCATCAAAAATTAAAACAATATCATCCATGAAAATATCATGTTTCGGATTCTTCTTTATAAAGATTGAAAGTTTTTGAATGGTTGTAATGATAATCTTCGAATTAGGATTCTCTAACTGTTTCTTCAACACTGAAGTACTCGTATTAGAGTTAGCAGCACCTTTTTCAAACTTATCATATTCCTTCATCGTTTGATAATCTAGATCCTTACGATCGACAACAAAGAGAACTTTCTTTACAAAATCTAGTTCAGTAGCTAGTCTTGCAGTTTTAAATGATGTTAACGTCTTACCTGAACCTGTAGTATGCCAAATGTATCCACCTGCATCAATCGTACCCACTTTTCTAGTGTTTTTTGCGATATGGATTTGATTGATGATTTTTTCAGTAGCTGCAATTTGGTATGGTCTCATAACTAGTAATGACTCATCAACCGTGAATATACAGTATTTTGTCAGTATGTTTAAGAGTGTGTGCTTAGAAAAGAACGTGGAAGCAAAGTCAGCTAGATCTTTGATGTTCTTGTTACTAGCATCTGCCCAGTAACTTGTAAACTCAAAAGAGTGGCTAGTCTTTTTCTTATTTGACTGACTATTCACGTTTTCTTTGGATGCAAGTTCTCTTGTTGTATTGGAATAGTATTTAGTATCGGTACCATTTGAAATGACAAAGATTTGAGCATATTGATACAAGCTATTACCAACCCAGAAGCTTTCTCTTTCATATCGGTTAATCTGATTGAATGCTTCTTTAATAGAAACACCGCGACGCTTTAATTCAATATGAACAAGCGGTAATCCATTAACTAAAATAGTTACATCATATATATTCTTATATTTACCATCAGCTTCAAATTGATGAATCACTTGCAAGTTATTGTTGTGGATATGTTTCTTATCAATTAAAAAAACGTTAAAAAGAGAGCCGTCTTCTCTTCTTAGCGGATAAATAAAATCTTCCTGGATCTTCTTTGTTTTTTCAACAATACCCTGCATAGGATTATCTAAGTATTCGTTTAAAAACTTAGTCCACTCTTTGTCAGTGAAAGTAAACTTATTAAGCTTTTCTATTTGAATTCTTAGGTTACTTAAGAGATCATCATTACCATGGATACTTATAAATGAATATCCTTGGTTTTTAAGTTGAGCAATTAAAGCTAATTCTAGATCACGTTCACTTTGATATGCAGTTTGCCTATTTCCTGGTGATTGATATTCTGCTACAACTGTGGATTCACTTTGTTGTGCAATGATTTTCATTTGTTCCAAATGTGCACCTCCTTAAAAGGTGAGAAGTTTATTTCTATAGTATTCGTACTGTTTTCTTCTTGCGGCGATTTCTGCAGGTAATCCTTGTGATATCGATGTGACGTATTCACTGAAAGTATCCAGTATTCTTACTATTTCTTCTTGGATTTCTAATGGCGGAATAGGTATCAGAAAGTTTTTTAACTCTTCTTTTGTAATGGTCTTTAAGGTGCTTCCTCTAGCTGTCTTTTCTTCTAGAGCAAACTTTTGTTTTAATACATACGCTAAAAATTTTTTGTTTATATTTTTATCTGTTTCTTTAAAAACAAGTAGAGTTCTATCGATATATGCTTCATATTGAGTAATGGCAACCCGTCCAATTGTTCCTTGAATGGTAACTATCAGTGTTCCGATTGGTGCAAATACACTCATTTTTTGTGCTTCAATACTGATTTTTCTCCTTGTGTCTGGTGTCAATAGAAACTTATCGTTTTCCACATCTACAACCTGTACAAATGGCATACCATTCTCATCATCATACCATTTCGCTAGTCCATAGGGTTGTGGAAAAGAACCTCGTCGGTATGTTCCGACATCTTCAATAGTTCTTAATTCTACACCCATGGGGCATAAATCAGCTAGCATCACATCAATTCTTGGTACTCCTACCGAACCAGTGGAAAAATCAAGAAGTTTGTTGCGATAATATTCGTACTGTTTGGTTCTTGCTTCTAGCTCTGCTTCTAGCTCTACTTCTAGCTCTGAAAAATTGTCCAAAATTCGCGCTATCTCATTTTGGACTTCCATAGGTGGAATTGGTATTTCGACCTTGGCAAAGAGTTTTTTTGAAACGTTATATCTTGTTACTCCATTGGCTGTTTTTCCTATTTGATTTCTTATTTCATAGCTTCTGAAAAGATGCTTTAAAAAATGGGGGTTAAAAATACCTTCTTCAGTTCTAAAAATAAAAGAAAAGCTATTTAAATAAATAGGTTCTAGCACTTCATCGCAAACCACAGAAGAAATTCCACATTCATCTGGTGTTTCAGAGGAACCTGTAAATAATACATCTCCCTTTTTAAGTTGATGTTGATTTTCATTTTCCTTTATATTTACGTAGTCAATCACATTTAAGTCAGTTTTTGGATTTTTGTATATATTCATATAAGTAATGTACTTTGAATTACCACCAGCAAAATCATCTTTTGATTTTCCTGACATACCACCTAATATGACTCCAATTTCCGCAAGCGATTTTTTTTGAACACCGGTAGGGCAATAATCTTTTATAAGTTCCACAATTTTACTCATTCACTGTCACCTTCTAGATCAGCTACTATTGAATCAATTGATTTTCTTAATGAATCTACTTTTTTAACTATTTCAGATATTTTTAAATTGAGTTTTGTTATATCAACAATTTCATCATTGTTTTCCGTTTCAATATAAGTATTAACCGCTAGATTATATTCTTTTTCAACTACATCGCTTACATCAACATATTTTGAAAAATGATCACTATTTGTTTTGTAGCGAACAGAGTCTAAAATCTTTGTTATATTTGCTGGAGATAATTTATTCTTAATATCGATTCGGACAAACTCTTTACTCGCATCAACAAAATGGATCTTGTTGTCCTTTTTGTTTTTTCTTAATACCATGATAGCTGTTGAGATTGTACTACCAAAGAATAGATCTGATGGTAATTGAATAATTGAGTCTACATAATTGTTATCAATTAGATACTTTCTTATTTTTTGTTCTGCTCCACCACGATATAAAATCCCTGGGAACTCAACAATCGATGCAGTACCATTTGAAGACAACCAACTTAAAATATGCATGACAAATGCATAGTCAGCTTTTGATTTAGGCGCTAGTACTCCTGCAGGTGCAAATCTCTCATCATTAATCAATAATGGATTCGCATCACCTTCCCACTTAATAGAGTAAGGTGGGTTTGAGACGATAGCATCAAAAGGTTTATCATCCCAGTGTATAGGACTTTGCAATGTATCACCATAACCAATGCTGAATTTTTCAAAGTTTATATCGTGTAAGAACATATTAATTCTAGCAAGGTTATAAGTTGTTAAATTAATTTCTTGTCCGAAGAATCCTAGTTCTACGTTATCTTTTCCTAGTATCTTAGCGAACTTTAAAAGTAGAGAACCTGAACCACATGCTGGATCATAGACTTTTTCTACATGTGTCTTATCTGGAACTACTACTTTCCCATCTTTATCTGTATATTGATTACCAAAATCAATGAGCGCTAGTCTTGTCAATAACTCACTAACTTCTTGTGGTGTAAAGAACTCACCACCAGATTTACCAGCATTAGCTGCATACATGGTCATTAAGAACTCATATGCATCTCCAAATGCATCAATCGTATTATCTTCGTATTTGCCAAGTTTTAAATCATCAATTGCTTTCATGAGTTTTCTTAATCGATTATTCTTTTCAACTACAGTGCCACCAAGCTTATTCGAGTTAACATCTATGTCATCAAATAAACCTTTCATATTCTTCTCTGATTCTGTACCACTTGCTGATGATTCAATATCTTTAAAAATCTTTTCTAAAGTAACATTCAAGTTTTCATCTTGATCTGCTTTTTTAACGACGTTTGAGAAAAGTTCACTTGGAAGAATAAAAAAACCTTTTTCAGATACTACTTGTTCTCTTGCTGTTTCAGCATCTTCATCAGACAATTTTTCATAACTAAACTGTACATCACCTGATGCTTTTTGGTTTTTATCAATGTAAGTTACTAAGTTTTCTGATATAAAGCGATAAAAGAGCATTCCTAGTACGTATTGCTTAAAATCCCAACCATCTACTGAACCTCTTAAATCGTTTGCAATTTGCCATATTGTTTTATGGAGTTCTGCGCGTTCTTGTTCTTTTTTATTAGACATAAAAATGCCCCCTTCTTGATTTGTAAAAATAGTCAATTATTTCGTTAAACATATTATAAACATTATACACTATTTATATGCAAAAAACGACATCTTGTTGCAATTAAAGGCTATCTTGTGTCAGTTTTGAGAAAACCCTTTATTATTATAAACTAGCCACAATCTAATGACTTCTTCCTTTTTTTGGTTGTATGAACTCCTTTTTAACCCTAATTCTTCAAGAATTACTAGCACATTACTCCTATTAATATGTGAATCAAGGATAATCTTTAGTTCATCTTTAAGTGAGTTTTTGAAATCTTCATACTTCGTGAGTACTTCATTATTTACTTCTAGTTCATCTTCAACCTGATTAATCTTATCAATCCAGTAAAGGAGATTCTCATCGCCATTTTTGTTTGAAGTTCCTGATCCAATCTGATCGTAAGTGATCCCATGGTAACCTATGAGTTTAACTTTGTAATATTCAAGTTTTTCTTGAAGCTCAGGTAGCTTTCTTTTAGATCGCCTTACTTGATCTATCCATTTATAAAACGAGTCGTTTAAACCAGTCTTCGATTGATTCATGACCATGCTCCCTTCTTCTTTGAAACATCTCAAGATTGTTCATTAAAGACTTACGCATGAAGCTAAACTTATCTTCAATAGGTGTTTCTGTTCTTTTTGAATAACTTACTATGTAATCAATAGCTGCTAAGACATCATCAAATCCATAAATAGATACTGCTTCATCAAAGAGCTTATTGTATTTACCAATTTCTAATGTTCCATCCTCGATATACTGGCTTCTGATGATTGCTTTTGTGATGAAGTGATAATTAGGAAGTGAATATACCCCTTTATCCTTTTTATCCTCTTTATCTCTTTCTTTTTTCTTTTCTTTTTCTTTTTGTGTACTTTTGTATGCAATAACCTCAGTTGAAGTGTCATTATTGCTATCAATAACATCACTTGAAGTATCATTACTGTTATCAATAACTACGGTTGAACTCGGGTTATTGTCCGCATTAACTTGTGGTGTCTTTTTGTAGAAATTATTCAACTCAAGCATGGTTTGTTGATCCAATAACCAATACTTCTGATGTTCAATTCCACGTCTGCGCCTTGTAGAAAGCGTAAACTGCCGCTGTATCGCTTTTGAAGTGAACACACCGATGCTTAATAGTTCTTTATCAAATAGCCCGTTAAAACCGGCCCTTAAAATGATTTTTTCTATTTCATTCACACTTGGAGCCCACGCATTACCTATACTCTTTATTAGTGCTTTTGCTGCTTGCTCCGTTGTCATCTCTAAATAATACCCATGCGCATAAATCATGGTTAAAAGGCGGATGTATACCATCTCGCCCATGACTCCATACATTAAATTTAAATCCGTTATCTTTTCATCTTCAAAAAAATTCACATCAAGTGGGAAGTATTGCAGTCCCATTTTGAACGGTCTCGCCATTATTTTAGTCCTTTCACGTTACAAAAAGCATGCCATTTTCCTATTTCTATTGATAGCATGCTTCTGTATATCATTATCTTTTGCTTCCTATGTTTTCCATTTTTATAGCCCTGATACACACATTATCGGCGTAATAAATCATTATTTATTTTTGCTTGTTTTATGAAGCTCATCAATAAACTTTACGAGATTTTCTTTCGATACTCTCCACCCTGGTCCGATCTTAAATGCATGTAGTTTTCCTTTTTTGATATAGGTTGATAACGTTCTTCTTGATACTCTTAATATGTCTGCAACTTCTTCTAATTTGTAATAATCGCGTGTTGGTTCTTGACGCTTAATTTCGTTTATCATCTTTTGCTCCTTGGTATTCTTTTAATATGCGTTCAATAAATGTAATACCGCTTCGGTACACATAGGTTCTTTGTGATGTGACTGTACTTCCTTCACTCACAACTTTAGCTTCAACAACTCTGAAATACTTTTTATCACAATACTCCTGATACGGGACATTAGAATCATCTAAGATTCTTTTAGCTCTAAGTATTTTTAAGAGCTCTGTACTTTTTAGTCCATGATATTTAATAACTTCATGAACCATATCCAAATCAGTAGCACTTCCAGTTCCTAGTAAACGATCAATATATTTAATCTTTGGTGCATTGAGTTTGAGTTGTGTTTCAATAACACTGTGTCTAACTCTTAAATCCTCAAACTCCTCTAAAAATGATAATGCCACATCTGGATCTTTAAATTCATCGACATTATATTTTTGGTATTTAACCAGATTTGGTAAAACAGTACGGTATAGCCAATCACTGATTGCTTCAGCTTCAGTTTTGGTTGATTGAAACATACAACTACTTAAATAGTCAGCGATTATGAAATACTTATTCTTAGATGCTCCGTTTAAGTCTTTTACCTCAAGGGTTTTAACTGCATTTGATGGAATTCTAGAGCGAAAATCGTTGATATTTTTTATACCGTAAATATGGGTTAAATCTTTTAAGTTAAAACAGGGTTGATCATCAATGATCGCTGTTCGAACTTTCCCATACCGATTGTTGTGAAATTCTTTGATCATAACTTATCCTTTCATTTCTTTTTCAGTTTTTCTTGTCTTCATCTTCTTCTTGATTGAGCAGCTTTTGTGCAATAACATGTTCATAAACATGCTGACTTTTGATTTCCGCATGCATATAAATCTCTGTTGTTGCTGGATCTGAATGACGCATAATCTTTTGGGTGTCATCCTTGTTTGCTCCATATTGTCTTGCTAATGTTGCAGTTGTATGTCTTAAACTATGTGCTGTATGCTTATCATCATCAAATCCAATATCTCTGAGTAGATCCTTGATAATTCGTCTTATGTTTCTGGTTTTCATTCTTTGACCTAAATATTTAGGTTTATGATCAATAAATAATGGTTCATACTGGTCACTTCTTTTCATGATGTATGTTTCAATTGCTTTATTCACTAAGGGTGATAGTCGAACGAACGAGCTTTTAGACGTTTTCCCTTTTCCATGTACATAAAGTATTTCACCATCATCAATTACGTTTAAATCACTAACATCTGCACGTTCAATTTCTACAGTTCGCATACCTGTTGTTAGCATTAGTAAAACCATGACATAGTCTCTATACTTAATGATGTTCTTGTCTGAATTGATTTGAGCCAGTTTTAATAACTGTCTGGATTCACTTTCAGATAAATGCGCACGTTTGAACTTCTTTTCAATCTTTGGACTTTTAATCCCCTCCGATGGATTTGCTCCATGACCGTTTGTATGAAACCAACGGTAGAAATTTCGTACCACTACCAGGTGATACTTAATGGTCGTCTCTTCGAGCTTGCGTTTAAAAAGATGATCTCGATAAGCCATAATATCACTGCGAGTTGGTAAATCAGACAGTGTGTTGGCATAATCGACAAATTGCTGAAGGATCCTTTCATAGGATTGCTTAGTCGTCATACTTACATCAGCATCTTCTAAATACTTTTTTGTAAGTCGTATAAACCCTTCTTTAGATGACATCTTTTTACCTTTCTTTATCTTTTTTATTCATTCGTTTATTTTTGAAAAACTAGATAGATGGTCAATTTTACCACCTAATCTTTTTGTATTTCTTAATTCCATTAAGTTCTTCATACGCACTCAAATACCTGGCTTCTGCTTTTAGAAACTCAAGTGGATCAACGTTAAGCAGAATTATTAGTTTAATCACTAACTCAATAGGTAGCCTTTTACCTCTTTGACCGCCTTCAATTTGTCTGTAGTAGACTGCTGAAACATCAAGTTCTCTAGATAAGTATTCAGCTGAATAACCCATTTTGTTGCGATATATTTTTAGGTAATCACGAACCAATGGTACATGTGGTTTCTGTTTTGAGTACTTTGAATCCTCTTCATACATTCGTTACTTTTTCCTCCTTTATGCACATTTCACCTGGTGCCTATGATTATAAATAAAGAAAAGCATTCAAAAAATGACTTCTCTACTTATTTTATAAGTTGCAACAAAGAGAGTTATTACTTTCCTGTGTTTGCATGTAATTGATACACTCTGTATTAATTATTGTAAGCAAAAATATTGACCAAGCCACATTTGTTGCTCTATAATATAAATATAAAGATTAAAGAGGTGAATAATGAACTATCAACTATTATCAGATGATGATTTTAATAATCTTTTCATCAGTGAAAATTTAAAAAGACTCAGACTTGCTAATAATTTATCTACAGTTCAAGTTGCACAAATCATCGGTAAATCGAGACAAGGTTATGTCAACTATGAATCTGGTGCTAGAGAGATTAGTATTCATGACCTCATTACACTGTCAGGTTTTTATAATGTCCGTGTGGATGACATTATCGGAAATCCCTATTCAAATAGAAACGAAAAGGCTCTAACATTTAGAACCTTTGAACATATAGATGGCAAGATAGTACCATCAATGCAATTAACTATATCGACTATAAATGACGATATGATCGCATATAAGAAAAGCGATCTTGAAATCGACTTCTTCTGGAGAACTCAAAAGAATCAAAAGAACCGTGTCATGTTATTTGAGTACTACGATAGAGTTTATGTCTCGAAAGTATATTTTAACAAAGATCATGGGGGTTTCTTTTTCATCAATGAAGAGCCTCTTTATTTTACAAAAGCTAATGCTGAAAATCTAATCTTTAAAGGTGTATATGCTTCAACACTCAAAAAAGATTTAATCATTGAAAACTTCTTCTAACGATTATGCACTAAGCATATAGTTTTGGTTTTTCAAATGTGATAAACTGATGTTGGTAAATCAGACGGTTGTTGTCATATGATCAAATTGACGATAGATCCTTTTAAAGGAATTGCTTAGGCGATTCCTTTTTTCTTTGCATCTATATCAATAAAAATGAGTATAATTATTAGTTCTGAAATGAAGTTTAATATAGCTAAGTCAATCATAGTGAAGCTATTTAATCAAAAACTTATCACGATCGATGAATTTAGTATTATCATCAGTAAGCTAGCTGCAACCTATGGTATTACAAGCGATATTAGAAAAAGCAATGATTAAGTCATTATTGACTTGCTATTCATTGCTTTTTGAGTGATGTATATACTAACGAAAGGAGCGGTCAAAATATGAAAAACAAAACCGTAAGAATCATCCAACCAAAGACACATTACACATTGGATCAAATCAATAACCAAATTACCAAAAAACGAGTATGTGCCTATGTCCGAGTATCGACAGACAACTTAGAACAAAAAACAAGTTATGAAGCTCAACGAGATGAATATACACAACGAATTACAAAGAATCCAGATTGGATTTTTGAAGGCATCTACGCTGACGAGGGCATCAGTGGGACTAGTACAAAGAACAGAAAACAATTCAATTTAATGATTGATAAAGCACGTGCTGGACAAATCGATATCATCTTAACAAAGTCGATATCCAGATTCGCAAGAAACACTGTAGATGCACTAAACTACATTAGAGAGTTAAGACAAATCAATGTAGAGATTATTTTTGAAAAAGAAAACATTAGTTCCCTAGATCCTAAAGTAGAGTTTCTTCTGACCATCATGTCATCAATGGCACAGGAGGAAGCAAGAAACGTATCAGAAAACGTGAAATGGAATGTTCAACGCCGTTTTAGAGAAGGTGTACCTATAATCAACCATCAACGCTTCTTAGGTTACACAAAGGATAAAAAAGGCGGTAACCTAGTGGTTGTGCCTGAAGAGGCTCAAATCGTTAAACTCATATTCAACTTATACATTAGTGGGGTCGGTCCGGCTAAAATTGCGGAGCAACTCGTTGAGATGGGTGCTAAGACAGGTGCTGGTAAAACAGAATGGCGACTTTCAACTATTACAACCATTCTAAAGAATGAGAAATACATGGGTGACATGCTGCAGCAAAAAACAATCAGTATCGATTACCTGAGTCATACAAGAGTTAAGAATAAAAATCACGCACCTACTTATTATACAGAAAACAGTCATGAAGCAATCATCGATAGAGAGACATTTGAACTTGCTCAACGCATTAGAAAAGATAGAGCTAAGGTTAGAATTGGCGAGGATAAAAACCTCTCCAAATATAGTAGAACATATCCTTTGACGGCAATGATTATCTGCAGCGAATGTGGACGAACATTAAAAAGACGTTATTGGAACTACGGTAAGCCATCACAAAGGATCATGCAACAATGTGGTAGCTACATTGATGGTAAAGCAAATTGTAATGCAAAGGCAAGCCGTCAAGATCTTATCGAAGCAACAACAATTCATATGCTAAACAAAGTTTTCTTAAAAGATTTAGACATCATGTCAACCATTCAAAGGGTTATCAAATCAACCATCAAAGTCGATGATGTCCAAAATATCATTGAAAAGTTAACATTAGAAAGAGATGAAAACGAAATAGCATTATCAAATCTAATTGATACGAAGGTAAAAGCACCCGATATTCCAGAATCAATATTTAATGCAAAGTACCGTGAATACTCCGATCGACTTAAAGTTCTAACAGCAGAGATTAACAAACTTGAACTTGAACATGTGAAAAACTATGACACCAGAAAACGTATGGATAAAATCAACGAGATTCTAGGTAAAAAGAATCTAGTCATCGATGAACTTGATTCAGAGATTTTGAGTACATTCATATATAAAATGATATCCGTAAGTCCAAATGAGATTGTATACTGTATTGCTGGAACCAAGAATTATTCAGACAATGAGTTCAAAGAACGACGTTTTGAGTTCTTAAAAACTGAACCTATCATTGTGGAAACATATCACGCACCCGATGGCTTAGCTAAGATGTTATATCGGGTTATCGTGATATAATTTTTTAGAGATTTGATGTTTACACACACAAGAAAATATATGCTTAGAGCATAGTTTGATGTTTCCACATTGATTTTGATATGTTTCCACATTGGGCAAAAACAAAAAAAGAAGCATTTAACCCAGTTTTTAAGGGATAAATGCTTCTTGTCTTATTATACGAATGGCTTTGTTAAGCGGTTTTTAGAGAAAGCAATGTGATAGTTTCAACGTGGATTGTCTGGGGGAACATGTCGATTGGAGTTACTTCAACCATCTGATACCCGCCATCTTCCAACAAGGCTATGTCTCTCGCCAGAGTGGCTTGGTCGCAGGACACATATACTATGCGCGGGATCTTCATTGTCAGAAGAGCATTGATGAATCCCTGGGAACATCCTCTTCTGGGCGGATCGACAACAATGACATCGAAATTGAATTTTTTCCATTTTTCCAAGACGGTCTCGACATCGCCCACTTCAAAGAAAGCATTCTTGATTTTGTTGATGGAAGCATTGTTCTTTGCATCCCGGATCGATGATCTGATGATTTCGATTCCGAATACTTTGTAGCACTGAGAAGCCGCTTGCAATCCGATCGATCCGATGCCGCAATATGCGTCTATCAATTTTTCGTGTTTGTTGAGCCCGGCATACTCCATGGCTTTGGCATACAGAATTTCCGTTTGGGCCGTGTTTGTCTGGAAAAAGGAACGCATGCCGATCTTGTAAGTGATACCGTTGATCACGTCCGTCAGATAATCGTTTCCATGCATCATGACGATCGGATCGGTTGACATTGCCGATTCGTCATCGGTAATGGTATAGCCGATTCCGGATATTTCCGGTATTTTCGCCAAAAGTTTGGCGACAAAGGTCTTAGCTTCCGGAAACTCTTTTGCCGTATTGAACAACAAGACGATTTCACCGGTAGCATATGATTCCTTAATAACAACGGACCGGAGAACTCCTCCCGCTTTTTTTTCTTCGTAAGCCTTTATTTTCAATTCGTTACAAATGTTTTTTATCAGAGTCAAAGTCTCGAAAGACCGTTTGGCCATGATATGACATTCTTGCAAATTCACAAGTGTATGTGATTTGGCCTGAAAGAATCCGGCTTCGATTCCTTTTTCCCCTTGAGCGAATTTAATCTCCACTTTATTGCGGTAATTATAAGGATTGGTCATACCAAGCATATCCTTGATTGTTGCGCTATCCGCATGCACATGCCTGATGCTGGTCTCGACCCGGTATTTCTTGAAACTCAGTTGCACATCGTAATCCATATGCATAAGACCGCAACTTCCGCATTCGGCAAAATGCTGGCATTTCGGCATCACACGGAACGGGCTTTTGGTAATCCTTTGGACTATTTTGCCAAAACCGTAATTCTTTTTTCTTCTTGTGATGATTATTTCGGCGGTTTCTCCTTTGAGAAGATCCTCGACAAAAACCGTATATCCGTCTTCCAGTTTACATACGCCCATGGCGTCATGGGTAAGGTCGATGGCTTCGACAATATATGAATTTGTATATTCTTCCATTGTCATTGCTCCTTCTCGTCCTTGATTTTTTGATACAATAGCGCCAATCCGCCGATGCCGGTTTCCCGGTATTTTGTATGGATATCCTTTCCGGTCTGATACATGGTGTCAATTACCATATCCAAGGATATCTTTCTTGATTGTGAAAGGAAAAAAGCCAGTCTGCTGGAATCGGTAGCCCGCAAGGCTCCGACAGCATTTCTTTCGATACATGGAATCTGCACGTATCCAAGCACCGGATCACAAGTCAAACCAAGATGGTGTTCCATGGATATTTCCGCCGCATATTCGATCTGTCCGAGACTCATTCCCAGTAAATAAGAATGCATGGCGGAAGCCATGGCGGAAGCACTGCCGATTTCCGCCTGACAGCCGGCAATTGCTCCGCTTATCGATGCATTGTGTTTGATCACGTTGCCGATGATGCCTGCTACCGCAAGACTTTCCAGACATTTTTCACGATCATATCCGTCGCGGTCGCGTAGATAACGAAGAACGGCCGGAACAACTCCTGCGGATCCGCAAGTAGGCGCAGTTACAACAATTCCGCCTGATGCATTCTCCTCGGCGGTCGCATAGGCAAACGAACTGATTATTCTGGTTCTTGTTACTTCTTGGTTTTCGTTCGCCAGCTTATTGTCCCAAAGGAATTGAGCTTTTCTTTTTAGATGAAGTTCGCCCGGCAGAAAACCTGTTGTCGTCAAACCTAGGTCAATTGTCTCCATCATCGTGTCGTACACTTTGCCAAGAAAATCCATGATTCCTAGGTCTTCAAAACGTTTGACATAATCGAAGAGACTTATTTTATTATCTTCACAATATTTACGGATATCTTCAAAAAAACTGTGCGGATACACCTCAGGTAAAGAATCAAGTTCTTCTCCGTCGATACGGATGCTCCCGCCGCCTATGCTGTAGGCGCGCATGAAAAAAATTCTTCCTTCATCATCATACCCGGTGATGTCCATGGTATTTGGATGCCACAGGACTTGTTGATCATCGAATATCACTTCGACATTTCCGAGTTTCTTCTTGACTATATAATCGGTAAGATGCCCTTTTCCAGTCATGGCCAAAGATCCATAAAGCGTCACCTTGAACCGTATAGCTTCTGGATATCTTTCTTTGAACAGTTCACAGGCCTTTTCCGGCCCCATCGTATGCGAACTCGATGGCCCATGGCCGATTTTATAAAGTTCGCGTATCGACTTCATCTTTTCCTCCACAAGGATTCATATCATAATAATTATACCATTTTTTTTGACTTTGCGTAAGAAGCACTCCGGTAAATAAAAAAAAGAGCCGGATTATATCCGGACTCTTTAAAAGCGAATTATCAAACAGAATTGACCTTTTTGTTTATCACATACAGCAACATGACAATTATGACTCCGACCGATGAAAACACGTACAACGACATCACTGACACCTGAGAAATAAGAACTCCGGCGATAAGCGAGGCTACCGGTACAAGAGCCATTGCCAGAACCGTTGTTACGGAACTTACTTTTCCGAGTTGTTCCCGACTGACGTTTTTTTGTATTATCAAGTTTACCGGAATATTGAAAGCCGTCGTTGTCAGACCGCCCATAAACATTACGACAACAATTGAAATAAGAACAAAATTTATCGGTAGCCATTCCAGATAGTATCCAATCATGATAGCTGATATGGTGACTAATACTGCCGTAAACAATGCTATGGCTTTCTTAAGCCCCGGAGCATAGGATTCCTTGGTTTTCTGATGCGACATCACAAGCGACATGATAATTGCCGCAAGCGATAAAGACACGGAAAATACGGAGTACCAGTTGGAAGGACTCATAAATGAATCAAATAGATACGATGGGTTTGTCGGAAAATCAAATTGAATAAAATACGGGAACGCGTTGCTGAAGATCGGTGTCAGAAAGAAATTCATCCCGAGAGCCATCAGCATGGTTATGAAAATCGGTTTAACGGATATCAGGTATTTAAGTCCGTCTTTAATATCGGATACCGATCCTTTTATTGTCATTTCTCCGGTCTTTTGTTGGCTTCTGTCGTAATGGATAAATATCTCGGTTATGGCTGAAATGATGTATCCGATGCCATTGATGATGAATATCCAAAAAATATCCATCGAAGCATACATGATACCGCCAAGCAACACTCCGATAATCGACTGGAAACTGTTGGATCCCTGAAGGTACGACGCAGCCGGCTGCAATTCCTCGTCGCTTACGATGAAACGCAGAAGCGACGAGGATGCAGGGTTGAAGATCGATGAGTTGATGCTCAAAACCGTGTTCATTGCAAAAAGAACGATTAATTTCGGCAAAACGGCATCGAAAAGGATCAGTGATAACGCACTTGCTATAATGGTGAACCCGCGGATGAAGTCGGTGACATACATGATCTTCACCTTGTTCATCCTGTCCGCCATAACCCCTCCGATCGGAATAAGCAAAACAAGGATTATTCCTGAAAGGGCCAAATACCACGCTTGAATCATAGCTGCTGTTTCCTGGCTGTATTGCTGTTTTGATAGTTTCAATACAAACAGGCTGATAGCAAAACTGAATAGCACATGGGCAACGTTAGAAACCAATACGCCCGAGAATAGCAATGAAAAATTCTTGTTGCGAAACACGCTGGTTTTGGTTGTAACAGCATCTCCCATGGTGGCTCACCGAATGTTATTCGACAAAAATCTTTACGATGTCGCCGTCGGAAGATCTGACATTGACAAGTTCACCATTGGCGCCGGCGTTGATCATCTGGATCAACGCGTCGACATCGATGTCCATGTCGTCAAGGCCATTGATGTTGAGTTTGTTGTTTTTGAGCAACTTGGCAAATTCGATTGGCAATTGAATTCTTACTTCATCGCCGTCCGCGCTGTCGACCTGAATTTTCAACATGCGAAACGCCGTCTTTTTTCCTGGTGTCAAGGCCGATGTTTCGTTTGTCGCATCACCGGACTCGTTCAGCGCCGCAAGCAACGATTCAGCTTGCTCGGGAGTGATTTTACCCTGGGACAGCATTTCCAATATTTTAAGTCTTTCTTCCTTCATTTTATCTTTTGACATTTCAACCTCTCCTCGCTTTGAGTTTTTTTAGCATTTCGGCTGCTTCATCGGCTTTAAGTGCGCCGGAATTCAGTTTCTCCAAAATATCCAATCTTGACGACTGGTTTTCGTCTTTTTCTTCCTGCTCCTGTTCTTCTTGCTGAACCGAATCAGGCTGGTAGCCAAGTCCGGCTATCACGTCATCAAGCATTTTTTTGATCGTCGGATAACTGAGATCCATCTCTTTTTCAACCGCTTTGATATTTCCGCGGTTTTTGACAAACACTTCGATGAAATACAGTTTTTCCGTATCGAGGTAATTGAATTTCGAAAGTGTGAACTGTCCTTCGATTCTAGTCCCACAGTTTTCGCAGACCAGTCCTTCAACAATCAAATCATGATTGCAAACAGGGCATTCGGATATCACCGGGTACTTGGCTTTGCCTTTTGTGATTTCTTTTAACATTTTCAACCCTTCCCTTTTAATTTCCATCTTTGGCATCTTGATTACTCCTTTTTATTTTATGAATATTATTTGGCGTCGTGTAATGAAGCTACTGAAACAAATCTCTGAAACAATTCGGCCATTTCCGGAGACACTGTTTTCTTGTATACTGATTCTGCTCTATTTGTCTGCGACATGGCATTCAGATGTTTTCTCATTTCTTATCCCTCCTTGATACTACTTTCTTTTCCTTCTGTGAGTAATCTCGGCAAAATCGGTGTAATTTGTTTGTTTGCCAGAGATCCTTTGCAAAAGTCTAAACTTTTTCTTGTTTTATATTCCTCGTGATTCATTCAGGATCACCCCCGTTTGAAATCAAAATGTTCTTATTCTTATTTTCTCTCCGCTTTCGGTCTTGACGTCTATGAAAATGTCTTTCGTCGAAACCAGCTCGATAATGTCTTTCTTGGATAAGCCGGATTCCGCTTGCAAATCTGTCTTGGCCAATCTTAAGGCCCATCGGAAAATGAAAATCGGAATGGGGCAGAAAAACAGGAAAGCAAGAAATCTGTTGACGCCTTTTTCTTCAGGAATCGTTATCCGCAGTTTAACGAATGACGCCCGGTGTTTTTTTGGACTTTTTTCCGCTTCATACAGACTGGCATAAGCTTTCTTAACGGATATCTCCTTGTTCGATAATTTCTTCAATGTTTCAATGCTCATCTTCTATCAAAACCTTTCATATTTTCAACTTGCAACTTAATTATATTCAATTTGTTTTCAAAAATCAAGCATTATTTTAATATTTTTATAAAATTTATGAACTTTCTTATTGATTTCATTAAAAAAGCGCCCTTTTTGGACGCTTTTTGTTTATTTTGTTTGTTTTTTCCATATTCCGGCCTGAATTCCGACAATGAATCCCGGTAAGTCAAACACCAAAGCATCAACCAGACTGGCTGATCGGCCTTCAACGAAGATCTGACCAAGCTCGTCAAACAAAGAAATACACAAGCCAATTGAAAGAAGAATGACAATCTTGTATCCCCTGCCAGGCATGGCTAGCGACCAAAATACGCCACAGACCAAAAATTCAAACACATGAGCCGCTTTCCTTATTATCATATGAAGAGTATCCAAATCGATCGGGTGCATAGAAAAAAGATAATCCCAGATCGGTTTCGCCCTTTCGGTTATCCAAAGACTCAATGACGAGGACTCGTCACCGGTAGCCCGGGAAAATGAAAATATGACGGCCGTCCACAGAATCGCCAGAATGAACCAAAGTTTCTTCATCCGATCTCCTTTTTTAATTCGAAAATGACATCTCTCAGTTCCGCAGCTCTTTCAAAATCCAATTCCTTTGCGGCTTGCAACATTTGTTTTTCCAAAATATCGATATTTCGTTTGAGTTCCTCTATTGGCAATTTTCCAAACGCTTTTGTCTTGTCCTCTTCCGCCATTTTGATCGAAATCGCTTCGGGAATCGGTTTAAGGATCGTCTGGGGAATGATGCCGTTTCTCTTGTTATATTCTTCCTGAATCTGTCGGCGTCGGTTGGTTTCGGAAATTGCGTTTTTAATTGAATCGGTCAATGTGTCAGCGTACATTACAACCTTACCGTTAACATTTCTTGCGGCTCGACCGATGGTTTGAATCAGCGATCTCGTGCTGCGGAGAAAACCTTCCTTGTCCGCATCCAGAATACCGATGAAGGATACTTCCGGCAAATCCAGGCCTTCCCTGAGAAGATTGATTCCAACTAAAATGTCAAAATCCCCCATTCGTAAGCTGCGAATGATTTCCATTCTTTCAAGCGACTTGATCTCGGAATGTAGATATCTGACTCTATATCCGAGACTTTTCAGATAATCGGTCAGATCTTCACTCATCTTGATTGTCAAAGTCGTAATAAGGGATCTTTCGTTCCTAGCGATCGTTTTCTCGATCTCGCCGATTAGATCGTCGATTTGGCCGGCTACCGGCCTGATTTCGACATATGGATCCAAGAGGCCTGTCGGCCTGATTATTTGCTCGACAACGGCATCCGCTCTTTCCATTTCAAAATCCCCCGGGGTGGCAGATACGTAAATGGCCTGATTTATTTTTGATAGGAATTCATCAAAATTTAATGGCCGGTTGTCAAGTGCAGAAGGCAAGCGGAAGCCATAATCAACCAGGGTTTGTTTACGGGATCTGTCGCCGTTGAACATACCTCTCACCTGTGGCAATGTCACATGAGATTCGTCCACCACAAGCAGAAAATCAGAAGGGAAAAAATCAATCAAGACAGATGGCGTCTCCCCTTCTTTGCGTAGTGCCAGATGACGGGAATAGTTTTCGATGCCACCGCAAGAACCGATCTCCCTGATCATTTCCAAATCGTATATCGTTCTTTGCTCGATTCTTTCCGCTTCCAAGGGCATGGCTTTGTTTTTGAAATATGCGACCCGCTCGTCCAGTTCGTCTTTGATCCTGGTAAGCGCTTCGTCGAGTTTATTGCGGTTGGTAAGAAAGTGGGAAGCGGGAAACACTGATACAATCTGATAGTCTTCGATGATTTCTCCGGTAACGATATTGAATGACCGAATCCTTTCAATCGTGTCAAAATCGTATTCGACCCTGATGGCTGTCTTTTCTTCGTATGGCGGCATGATTTCCACAACATCCCCGCGCACCCGAAAACTTCCGCGGGAAAAATCGATGTCGTTACGCACATAGAGGATGTTGACCAGTTTCTCTAAAAGTTTGTCCCGTCCGGAATTGTCCCCCGCTCTGAGTGTTACCATTCCGTTTTTGTATTCCTCGGGATCTCCGATACCGTAAATACATGATACGGAGGCCACCACGATGACATCTTTTCTTTCCAAAAGCGAAGATGTGGCAGCGTGTCGCATCTCATCGATCTCATCATTGATTTTCGCGTCTTTTTCAATATAAAGATCTGCCCCGGGAACATAAGCTTCCGGCTGATAGTAGTCATAATAGGATATGAAATATTCGACCCTGTTTTCAGGAAACAGACTCTTGAATTCCGAATAAAGCTGCCCAGCTAAGGTTTTGTTGTGGGCAAGGACCAAAACAGGTTTCTGAACCTGTTCGATGACCTTACTAATGGTATAGGTTTTGCCGGTACCGGTCGCACCAAGCAATACCTGTTCTTTCATTTCGCTTCTAAGATTTTCCGTCAATTTCCTAATGGCTTCCGGCTGATCGCCGGTTGGTTCATAGGAAGATACGACCTTGAATTTATTCATGCCATCATCACCGTTTATAGTATATCATATTAGGATAAGCATATGGCATAAATCCGTTTTTCTGTTAAAATGGTATCGGTGATGAAAATGAAAACCCTGTTGGTCGCAATTGATGCCAAATATATCCATAAGAATGTCGCGGTCAGGCTTTTGAAAGCAAACTGCGATTTTCCTGTCGACCTCTTAGAAACAAATATCAAGGAAAACGTCGACGATATTTTCGATAAGATCGTCTCTTTCTCTCCGGATATCATAGGCTTCAGCGTATATATATGGAATATTACTGTCATCACCAAACTGACCGAAAGAATCAAATCATCAACAAAAGCCATCGTCATCTGGGGCGGCCCGGAAGTGTGTTACGATTATGAATACTTTCTTTCCAGGTTTTCCGTGGATTTCGTTGCGATTGGAGAAGGCGAACTGACATTCAATCAGTTTCTGCATGCCATAAATGAAAACAGCGGCTTCGATCACATATCCGGCCTAGCATTTAAAAAGGAAAATATTGTCTTTGCGACAAAGCCTGCCGAAACAATAGATTTGACAGAACTCAAGTCGCCTTACCGCTTCCAAGATGATATCGCCGAACTGCCTTATCAGATTCAATATCTGGAATCCTCGCGTGGATGTCCTTTCCACTGTTCCTATTGTCTCGCTTCACTTGAAAACAAAGTACGTTTCTTTCCGCTTGACAAAGTCAAAGATGACTTGTTATTTCTGATTAGAAACGGCGCCAGAACGTTCAAATTCCTTGACAGGACCTTCAATATTGATAATAAGCGCGCAATAGAACTGGCTGACTTTATCATCAAAAATCATCTGCCCGGTAATTCCTTTCAATTCGAAATAACTGGGGAAATCCTATCGGACGAATTCATTGATTTCATCAATTTAAACGCTCCGAAACATCTTTTCCGGTTTGAAATCGGTATCCAGTCGACAAACGAAAGCAGCAACCTGGCAGTTAGTAGACGCCAAGACAACGACCGATTGTTCTTTGTCATCCGCAAAATCAGGCAAGCCGGCGTCATCGATCTTCATCTTGATTTAATTGCCGGGCTTCCTTATGAAGACCTCGACAGTTTTTCGAAAACATTTGATGCCGCCTTTTCCTTGCGAGCCAAGGAACTCCAGTTGGGATTCCTCAAGTTATTGCGCGGAACTCCAATCAGAAAAAACGCTGATATGCTTGGCTATAGTTTTAATCAAGATCCACCATATGAAATAACGGAAAGCCGGTGGATATCAAAAAATGACATGAAGAAAATCCGCCAGGTCGAACAGGCATTGAATATTTTCTGGAACAAATTTTTCATGACAAAAACCATCGAAAAAATAGCCGATGTTGAATTGTCAATATTTCATTTTTTCACAAATCTGTTTTTATATTGCAAAAGAGTTGGATTTGTTTTCCACCGGTATCAATTGTCGGATGTTTTCCAGGTATTGAATGATTATTTATGCAAAACCAATCCTTCCCTTCATGATTTAGTATTGCCGCTGATGAAACATGACTACCTGTCCTATCACAAAATCAAACCAAAAATCTGGTGGAAGGAAGACAAACTGGAAAGACGCGAAGTTTTCCGAACTTTCTTAGAAAAGAATCATGACTATAAATTGGACACACTATACAAATACGGAATACTTGCAACCTATGGCGATCTTTTTCTTTTGGCTATTTACATGCCCGATCATACCAGCATCCTTCTTTTCGGTCATGACGGCGTCATTCTTTCGGATTTGTCAGAAACCGCACTTTGATATATAATTAATTTTGCTTGGAACTATTTCGCAAAGGAGTATTCTCAAATGCCACAGGAAAAAGCCTTTTGGTGTTTTGCCCAATGAAAACAGCGATAATATATCTTTTCACCGGTACCGGAAACACTAGGATCGCCGGAGATCTGATTGCCGGACAATTAGCGAAACACAATACCAGAACAACTATCTATGAACTCAAACAACCGTTTGAAAATATTCCCGATCCCAATCAGTTCGATATGGTTGGATTCGGATACCCTGTCCACGCTTTCAACACTCCTCGCTTCTTTTTAGACTTTGTGAAAAAACTTCCAGACACTAACAAAAAAACCGCTTTTGTCTTCAAAACGTCGGGCGAACCTTTTGCATTGAACAACGCTTCGAGCCGTCCTTTGATACGTCTGTTGGAAAAGAAGGGCTTCGTTCCGGTTTCTGATCGCCATATGCTGATGCCTTACAATATTATTTTCCGTTACCCTGACGCCATGGTAAAGCAAATGTATCTTCATACAGGAAAAATGGCTATGCTATCGGTAAACGACATTTTAAAAGGAAACCACAAGAAATTCCGTTTCAGTCCCTTGACGGTCATCAGCCTTTATGTTTTTCGTCTACAGTGGCTGGGTGCCAAGATAAACGGTCCCTGGATCCATGTGGATAAAAATTTATGTGCCGGATGCAGTCTATGCGTTAAAATGTGTCCAGCCGCCAATATCACCATGGAAAACGGATTTCCGAAATTCTCAAGCCATTGCACGATGTGCATGCGCTGTGCGTTTTTCTGTCCCAGCGACGCAGTGCGTCCCGGATTTTTAAACGGATGGCGCGTAAACGGGCCCTATCAATTTGAAAATATCGTAAAAGACGATTCCATACCAACCTCATTCGTCCAAAAAGACACCAAAGGATATTTCCGCCTATTCAAAAATTATTACGAGCGGACAAACAAGGAAATCAAAGAACTGGAAAAATCCAAACAAAAAGCCTGCTAATTAATTTGGCAGGCTTTTTTATCAGTTCAGTTTAGACAGATAACCGTACAAATCACTCGGCTCCAGTTTCATGCTCAAGGCTTCATGGATGTCGCAATGTCCAACATTCATGCTACGGGCGTATACGGCTCTCCCCCCATATCCTTCCTTGAGGATATCGACGGCGTAAGATCCCATTTTGCTGGCAAGGATCCGGTCATATGAACTTGGCGTCCCGCCTCTTTGTATATAGCCGAGAACACAGGCCCTCGCTTCGTATTCGGATATCTCGTCGATTTCTCTGGCGAGTTCTCTGACATCGGTGATGTTTTCCGCCACCACGATGACAAGATGACGTTTGCCGATTTCTCTCGCATGGTGGACCTGCTTGAAAATCTCTTCCTTGTCAAATCCGGTATCACGCGTAATCACGATTTCCGCTCCGCAGGCAATGCCAGAATAAATGGCGAGATCACCGCAATTTCTTCCCATTACTTCGACCACAGTGCATCTTTGGTGGGAAAATGATGTGTCACGAAGTTTGTCTATGGCATCTATAGCCGTATCAAGCGCTGTGAAAAACCCGATCGTGTATTCGGTTGACGCTATATCATTGTCAATAGTCCCGGGAAGGCCGATGCATGGCATTCCCATTTCGGTAAGAGCCATGGCTCCGCGATATGTTCCGTCTCCACCGATCGTCACTAGAGCGTCGATTCCGTGACTGCGAAGATTGTCGATGCCTTTTTGTCTTACTTCCTTTTCGACAAATTCCGGAAGCCGCGACGATCCGAGAATGGTTCCGCCCCGGTTGATTATCTGTCCGACATCGTTTCTTTCCAGTTTTCTTATCTTATTTTCCACCAGACCTTTGTAGCCGTCAAACACTCCATAAGCTTCCATCTTGTAGGAAATGGCCGTCCTTACGACGGCCCGAATTGCCGCGTTCATTCCAGGGGCGTCGCCACCGGATGTCAATACGCCGATTTTCATCGTTTATTCCTCCTTTATCGGTTTCATGGATTCGATCACCATTTGTTGTACATTGTTACGAAGTTCTATTTTTCCTCTGACAATGTAGATTCCGCCTTTTTCCAAGGTGTTTTTGTAATTTCGGTAATCGCGGGGAAACAGTATGGCTTCCAGAGATACGAACATGTCTTCGAATTCGAGAAAGGCCATCTCTTCCTGATTTTTCGTAGTAATTACTTTTATTTTCCGCAAAAGGGCCGCAAAGGTCGTTTCTTGTTTTTCCCGAAGCGTTGCTTCGGACAAAAGACTTATTCCCTCCCTCCGGAAACCGTCGCGGTATTTGGCCAATGGATGGAAACTCAAATTGAATCCGATCAGTTCTTTTTCCATGGATGCCAAATAATCGCGGTCATATTCCGGATATTCGACATAGACAAATCCGAGGTTTTCCAAACTTTGGTTCATGCTGCCGAGCATCATTATCTGTTTAAGGTTCATCATCATCGTCTGTTTGGTAAGTCCGAAATCATCGAAAACGCCAGCCATAATCATCGATTCGATTACTCTGACATTGATATCCTTTGCACGAATAACAAAATCGGCAAAGCTTTTATATTCCCCTTCTTCCTGCAATTGATCCAAACGGTCGGCAACGACCGATCCGATATTCCGAATTCCTAAATACGGATAACGCATTCCCTCTTTTTCCATTTGGTAGTATTTGCGGGATTTGTTGATTCGTGGAGGCAGTATCTTTATTCCCAATTTCCGGCATTCCTGGATGTATTCCAAAGTAGCTCCCTGCGATCCGGCAGCAGAATCCATCAGGACGGACATGAAATAGCCCGGATAATTGGCTTTGAGATACGCCATCCAGTATGCCACTAGACTATAAGCGACGGAATGACTCTTGTTGAAACCGTAATTGGCAAATTTTACAATGTAATCGTAGATCCGATTACTGACGGTTTCGTCCCGGTTCATCCGCCGGCACTTGTCTAGAAATTTTGTTCGTTCGGCAACCAATGTCTCTTCTTTTTTCTTGCTGACAGCTCGTCTCAAAACGTCTGCTTCGCCAAGGGAATATCCTGCATATACATGGGCGATCTGCATGATCTGTTCCTGATACACTATGATTCCTTTGGTGGATTTCAGGATTGGTTCTAGTTCCGGATCGATGTAATCTATCTTCTCCTGATTGTTCAAACGGCGAAGATAACTAGGAATGTTTTCCATCGGACCGGGACGGAAAAGTGCAATACATGTCGAGATATCCTCAAATTCATGAATATTCATTTTCCCGAGTAGATTCATCATACCCCGTGATTCCAACTGAAAAATTCCGATGGTCCGCACTTCGCGTAAAAGCGCGAATGTCTTGACATCGTCTAACGGGAGTTTGTATATATCGATTGTCTTTCCAATGTTTTCCTTGACTGCTTCCAGCACCCGGCGGATGATAGTAAGATTTCTGATTCCGAGAAAATCTATCTTTAACAATCCCAATTTTTCCAGATCGATCGCTTCGTATTGCGTCTGGTACAAATCAAGCAACCCGGGTTGCACCGGAACATGATCCGTTATCGGCGCTTCGGAAATAATAATACCGGCAGCATGGGTAGAAATATGTTTCGGGAGATCGGCGATTTTCTCAGCGATGTCAAACAGCATCTTTATTTCCGGGGTTTTCATGAGATAATCGTACTTTTCCGAATTGTCATGTTTGAACGTAACAATTGAATTGTCGGTTTCCGAGATATATTTGGTTACTTCATCAATGATCACTGGTTTCGTTCCAAGCACTCTTCCAGCTTCTCTCAGAGCGCTTTTCCCTTGGAAAGTGCCGAAAGCGACGATATTGCTCACATGGTCCTTTCCATATTTTTCCGATACATAGCGTATGACTTCGTCTCTCTTGTCATCGGGAAAATCCAGATCGATATCCGGCATAGTGATTCGTTCCGGATTAAGGAAGCGTTCAAAATAAAGATCGAAATCCAACGGATCGACATCTACTATTCCCAAAACATAGGCAACCAAAGATCCGGCCGAAGAACCACGTCCCGGGCCAACCAAGATGCCTGCCTTTTTGGCATAAAGAACGATATCCCAGACAATGAGAAAATAATCCTCGTAGCCCATCCCTTCAATGATTTTCAATTCATGGGCGAGTCTTTCCCGATAAATGTCTTTGTTTTTCGTTTTTGTTTTCTTCGATTCCAGACGTTTTTCCAATCCTTTTTCAGCCAACGCACGAAGATATTTTGCAGCCTTGTGTCCGTCAGGTACTGGATATTTTGGCAAATACAAATGTCCATATTCAAATTCAAGATTTATTTCGGAAATCATAATGTTTGTATTATTGATCGATTTGCGATAATCCCCATACATTTTGTCGAGTCTGGCGGGAGACTTGAAATCATAAACAGCTTCCGCTTCAGTCAACAAATCCGATTCTTCCAAAGAGCTTTCTTTGAGGATTGCCTTGAGAACTCTCGATGCGACGATATCCTCTTTGCTCATGTAAAGCACTTTGTTCATTATGACAGTTTTATATAGATTCACCAGTTCGGAAGCCACTTGCGTTTCCGTTTCGAAATCATTAAGATCCAAGCCGAGATATAATTCCCGACAATTCTCTTCGATTAATCTGATGATCTGATTCGCAAACGAAAAATCGCCTCCGGCGACAGCTCGGTGAACTTCCCCGGCGTCAGCCATGATGACGCAGATCACTCCGTTGCTATTTTCTTTCAGATTACCAAGTTGAACATGGTCTTTGTCGTTAGACAGTTGTGAACTGATTTTAACCAGATTTCTGTATCCAATATCGTTTTTAGCCAATAACAAAAGCGGAAGATCGCGAAAGATTTCCGCTGTGGCTTCTACATACATTCCGATTACCGGCTTGATGCCGGCGTTTTTGCAGGCCTGATGGAATTTCAAAGCACCGTAAAGGCGTCCCCGATCGGCGATTCCGAGCGTGCGGAATCCTTGCTTTTTTGCATTTTCTACCAAAGCATCGATGCCGATAAGGCTTCCGTTGAAAGAGTATCCGGTCTGAATATACAGATCAAAATCTATCAAGCTTATCACCGGTTTGATTATAACATATCGCAAAACATAATTAAATGCGCTATTTCTTTTTGTAGATAATCACCAATCCGGTTACGGCAATAAAAGCCATGACCGATGTCCAAAAAATCGGACTTATAAGAAATCCAAAAGTGTTCTTATCTTTTTCGATGGAAAAAGTCAATCTTGAATACTCGCTGCCTTCCATCATCAATATCACTTCATATTTACCGGCTTCGTCCACTATACAATGTTCACTTTCCATCTCGCCGTTCATTAAAAAATCGCAGTTGGTCCATATTTCCACCGAGTCTGTGTAAATCGCGCCGTTGTCTGCTCCAAAGAGCGCCGGTAATATGGAAAAGGATACTGTTTCTTCCATGCCTCCGACACCGGAAGCGACCAATACGTATGAACCGGCTTTCGAAATTATGCCCCCTTCGTATATCTCTCCATTTATGACAAGTTCGGTCGTATTCGCAAAAATGCGGATTCCTTCCGAAGTTTCCATGCCGTCATATACATTCTCCAAACGAATCGCAATCGAAAAAAGATAATTTTTTTCATATCCGCCTTCTCCGACGATTGTCAGTTCGTGGATTCCGGCAATGGAAACAGTTGATCCGGACAAAAAAGTGGTATCATCCAAATAAAGGTCCCCCTTAGCAAATATTGTCACTTCGTCCGTATATAATTTGCCGTTTTCTATTCCCTCAACAAGCGGGTCGACGACGATATTGAATTCTTTGATTCCGATATCGTCTTCGATAATTATATCGTAATTACCCGGAGTGCTTATATCGATCGATTCTACATACGTCCCGTTCACTTGAGCTGTTCCCTGATATTGATAATTGAAAGTATTCTCATACGTTCCGGCTACGTCTTTTTCATAACAAAGCGAAAGATAACTGTTGATAATGTCGACTTTTTCATTGGCCCACTTTACCAGCAACAAGAAATTCCTGTTGCCGTAACATACGGGAATATCCCGATAATCCAAACGGCCCTGAACATTGCCGTTGGCGCTGTAAGTAACGATGCTGATACCACAAAAAATGATTCCAGTTTCATCGTTTACCATATATCTTTCATAGACAACAGCGATGTTTTTTTCTAGTACAGCCATAAAAACAGCATGTTCGCTCATACCAGAATCAAACATGACGGTAATCGTTTCTTCTTCTGACTTTACCTGCAAATATCCGTCCGATTCAACCAGAAACTCTCCCGTCACGTATCCGTATGAATATAAGATTCCCTCATATTCATAATTGCCAAGGACCGTATAAGAATAACCGCTCAAATCTTCTTGTGCCGTCATAGGAAGAAAAAATGACGTCAAGAACAACACAAATGTTAAAAGCCGTCTCGCAAGCATAAAAAAACCTCCCGCGCTTTCATATTATGAATTATACGCGCGAGAGGATTTGTTTCTTTTTCTTACTTCTTGCAAAGTGCCAAGGTATCCCTGGCGATCATGACTTCTTCGTTCGTCGGCACCACGTAGACTTTTATTTTGGAATCCGGTGTTGATATCAGTTTTTCGACACCGTGGCATTCATTCAATTCCGGATCAATTTTAACACCCAAAACTTTCAAACGCTTGACCACATCATGTCTCATGGTCGGCGCATTTTCTCCGATTCCGGCTGTGAAGACGATGGCGTCGGCGCCTTCCAGATAAACGTAATAACTTGCTATGTAATCTGCTATGCGTTTGGCTTGAATATCGATCGCCAACTGAGCACGGGCGTTGCCTTTTTCCGCCGCATCGACGATATCGCGAGAATCTGAAGACACTCCGGATACGCCAAGATATCCCGATTGCTTGTTGAGCATGTTGGTGATTTCCTTGGCGGATTTGTTTTTTTGGCCCATCATGTACTCAACTACGGCCGGGTCGATATTTCCCGTCCTCGTACCCATCGGTATGCCTTCGAGCGGAGTGAGTCCCATTGATGTATCCACGCATTTCCCGTCTTTAACAGCGCAAAGCGACGCGCCGTTGCCGATATGGGCGATTATCAATTTAGTGTTTTCTGGTTTCTTTCCCAAAATTTCTGCGGTTCTTTGGGTCACGTAGCGGTATGAGGTTCCGTGAAAACCGTATTTACGTACATGATACCGCTCGTACCATTCGTAAGGAACGGCATACATGAATGATTCTTCCGGCATTGTCTGATGAAAAGCCGTATCGAATACGCCGACATTTTTAACATGAGGCAATATCTCCATAAAAGCTCTGATACCGGTAAGATTCGGAACCAGATGCAAAGGCCCGAGATCGATAATGCTTTCGATGATTCCGATTTCCTTTTCGGTGATGATGCAGGATTCGGTGAGATAGCTTCCCCCATGCAGAATTCGGTGCCCGACTCCTTCGATTTCATCGAACGATTTGATGATCTTCAGATCTATCAATTTTTCCAGCAACAACCGAACGGCAACGCTGTGGTTGGGAATATCTTTCTTTTCCTCGATCCTTTCACCTTTGTACTTGATGACGAATACCGGATCCTTCATGCCGATTCTTTCCACGATTCCGCTAGTGATCAGAGTTTCCTCCGGCATTTCCAGGAGTTGGAATTTCAGGGATGAGCTTCCGGCGTTTACTGCCATGATTTTTGCCATTTTGTCATTTATCCTTTCTGTCTATATAACGATCAAACCAATCGTTGATATGCGCAAGTGTTTTTTTGAATTCATCTTGATCGGCGAACGAAGGGATTTCCGCAATCAGAAAATTCTCGTTTTTCTTTTTGGCGTCCGTCTTTTTTCTGAGGATTAAGATGCTTTTTCCCAATTTTTTAAAGAGATCGTCAGGTAATTTTATCAATCCAATAGCCAGATATTTCGCCAATATGGAATCACGATAGTCTCTGGTGTCGGTAATGTCGAAAAAATCATTCGGTATCACCGAAACGACATAACCGTCATTGATCAGATTATCATAGTGATGTTCCAAAACCTTATAGGGAAAATAATCATGTTCGGATTCATCCGAAAAAGGAAAATCAGTGACGATGATATCGGCTTTGACACCCTCTAAAGATAAAGTATCCGCAAGAATTATGTTTGCTTTCTCGCCAAGCATGTTCATCAGCGCCATAGCCAGATTCCCGCATTCCTTGTCTATATCGCATCCGATAGCGGTAGTTTTGCGGTCAAGATTGTTCACGACTGAAGCTAGGAGGTTTCCCGTTCCGACCAAAGGATCGAAGATTGTCGGTTCTTCCGGAACTACCGCTAGTCTTTCAACCAAATACGATACCAACACGCCAATGGTATCCGGAGTGATGAACGAATTGGATCTGCCTTCTTGTTTCAACCTTTTCAATACGGCCAGTTGGAAAGCTTTGCGAATTTCTTCTTTTCCTAGTTTCAGTTCCTTGACTGATTCGATTATATTTCTTATTTCCTTGTCTTCTTGATCAGCAGCAAAAATGACGTTGCAAGCCGTCGCAACGCCTTCGATGCCGTTCATTTGCCTTTTAGCGGAATAAAGCGAAGCAATTTCGTCAATTGCGTAGAATAATTTCTCGATGTTGTTATGATCAAGCATAGCCTCACCTTTTGTTAATTTTATCATAGGTTAGCCGATTTCTCAATACAAATCCGGTCTCCAGTTTCTATTGTGAGGACCTTGCTTGCAAAAGTGTCCTCATGTTGGTAAAATTAACGATGGTGAAACCATTATGAGAAAACTTGCAATCAAGCTGATCAGGCTTTATCAAAAGGCATCGGTAGGAAAAAGACCTACATGCCGATATCGTCCGACATGTTCTAGTTATGCCATTCAATGCTACCAAAACTATAATGTTTTTTCCGCAACCATTCTAACAATATGGCGTATTTTACGATGCAATCCTCTCTCTCAGGGAGGCTACGATCCGATTCCAAAAGTGAAAAAAGCTGAACGTGAACGTATAAAAGGCTGATGCGCCAAAGTGTTTGCCGGCCTTTTCAATACTGGAAAAGGTAAAAACAAAAATCCATAAAGAAAGTCATACCGGAATTGAAATCCGGTATGACTGTTTTTATATTGTGTTTCTTTTTGATTGTTTGTTAATTGTTATCGCTATTCATTTTCTTTTTGAAAGCGACAATGGCAATTGCGATCATCGCGACGGCATATCCGATGACCCACCACAAATCTGGCATTATTTCACTATAATTACCGGAAAGCGCTGCTCTTCCAGCATCTGCCGCATGAACAAAAGGCAATGCCTCAGCCACGATTTTGAATCCTTTCCCGACCAGATTGATATCGAACCACGTTCCGGAAAGCCAACCGGTGAGATTGGTCAACAACGCTCCGCATATTCCGCCAACCTGTTTATCGGTAAAAACGCTGCCGCAAAACAGACCGATGGCGATAAAAAACAAAATTGCCGGAACGGATACAAAAATGCATAACAGTATATTCCAGGTCGCCCCAAGGCCAAGCACCATGGCGGCCAAAAAACATATACCGATTTGGACAATCGCCATCGGAATCAAAGGCAGGGTGTATCCGGCGATGAAATCGCCTGATGTCATCGGAGAAGAAAACATTCTCATCATGAAGGAACTGCTTCTGTCTTTGGCAATCAGCACGCTGGAAAAAAGCGAAATGAAGGAAAGCCCGAAGATCGCGATCCCCGGAGTCATTTGGTCCAGTTCGAATAATTCAACCGGAACATTTGCCTGAATCGCCGTCAGAAGCATAATCAAAACCAGCGGAAAGCCAAGCCCGAATGCCAGATTGAGAGGATCCCTGAGTATTTCCATTGTGTTTCTTTTCGCATACGCCCATGCTTTCATTTGCCATCGCCTTCTTCCCCAACAATAGCAATGAATGCGTCCTCGATATTTGCCGCATTGGTTTTTTCCTTAAGTTCGACCGGGGTTCCGATCGCTTTCACGGATCCTTTGGCCAGTACACAAATCCGGTCAGACAACGCTTCCGCTTCTTCCATGTAGTGAGTAGTCAAAATGATGGTTATCTTTCCTTTAAGGGATTTGATTATTTTCCACAGTTCCCTTCTTGCCAAAACATCGAGTCCCAAAGTCGGCTCATCAAGAAACAGGACTTCCGGCTCGGTGATCAAAGCCATGGCGATCCCCAGTCTCCTTTGCCATCCCCCAGAAAGTGTTTTGGCTCTTTTCTTGGCGACTTCTTCCATTCCATACTTCTGAATGGCATTGTCGGCCATTCTTTTCGCCGCAATCGGATCATAACCGTATACGCCGGCAATCAGACAGAGATTCTCATAGACGTTTAGATTGGCCGCAACTGCCGTCTCCTGCGGGGAAATGCTGATTTTTTCTTTGACTTTGATCGGTGAAGAAATCACGCTGTCACCATGGACCAGGGCTTCTCCCGACGACGGTCTTGTCAAGCAGGACAGCATTTTGATTGTCGTTGTCTTTCCGGCGCCGTTCACTCCCAAAATAGAAAATAATTCGCCTTTTTCGACTTTTAAGTTTAATTTGTCGACAGCCAATACTTTTTTATACTTTTTTGTCAGGTCGAAAGTTTCGATGGCATACATCTTATTTATCATCCTTACCGTTCAGGCTTTTGATTCCCCTGGCAAAAGACATGGCATCTTCTTCGCTGACATCAGGATATATTTCCTGACTTTTTCCGGCAAAAATGGCATCGGCTATCTTATTGAAAACATTCATTCTCTCGATAGCGATCCCTTTTTCCTTGTCCGCCAAAATGACAAGCGAGTCTCCCGGTTTGATTCCGAACATGTCCCTGATTTCTTTCGGTATCACCACTTGTCCCTTTGGACCTACCCTTACGGCTCCGATACACTTTTCCGACATTTTCTCTTTTTCCAATATGGCACCTCCGACACGGTATAACTTGTATAATTAATTATACCACCGTGAATTGCAAGGTCAATAAAAACAATAAAAAAAATCGATCTTTTTCAGATCGGTTTTCTTTACACTGATATCAATATCGCATTGGTGCGGGTGACAGGACTTGAACCTGCACGTCTGGGACACCAGATCCTAAGTCTGGCGCGTCTGCCAATTCCGCCACACCCGCAAAAGATGGTGACCCGCAGGCGATTCGAACGCCTGACCCTTTGATTAAAAGTCAAATGCTCTACCGACTGAGCTAGCGGGTCATTAAAATGGCTGGGCTAGGTGGATTTGAACCACCGTTCTCGGAGTCAAAGTCCGATGCCTTAACCCCTTGGCTATAGCCCAACCTAGCGAAAAATGGGGCGATTGATGGGACTCGAACCCACGAATGCCGGAGCCACAATCCGGAGCGTTAACCAGCTTCGCCACAACCGCCATCGTCTTTTTCGCACCTTTTAGTTTACTAAATAGGCCTATAAAAGTCAAGCAATATTTCCAAGTAACATCAGCGGCAACGATAAAAAAAGACGCCCGGTAAATGGCGCCTCAAACTCATGGTCATTCAGCAGCTACGGCAAGCCCGAATCCTTGGTCTCCCAAGTGCGCGAAGAAGACCGGAGAAACGTAGTCCGTCATGTGAATTCCGGCAGCCGGATATTTGCCGGAAATATACAATCTGATTTTCTCCGCCCATTCCGGCCTGTTCAAATGAATGATATCAAAATACACTTTTTTGAATTTCTGGCAATATTCATCGGCTTTATTCATGAAGTACTCGAAACATGCCAAATTGGTTCTTTCTTTTTTTGTAAGTTGCAATTTCCCTTCGACCATTTCGACAATCGGTTTGATCCTGAGTACGGTTCCAAGAAGCGCCTGAATCCGGTTAAGTCTTCCCCCGCGAAAAAGATTCATCAGGTTTCCGAGGGTAAACATCACGGCTCCGTTTTTGAATATGGTATAATACCGTTTTTGCACTTCTTCGAACGAAGCGCCTTCCGCCACCATTTCCGCAAGCAACGCCACTCCGTTGGCAACACCGAAAGACGCCAACTGCGGGGCGTGAATACTGATGTCCATTTCAAAATCGATCATGGTTTTCGCTATCATGGCCGATTGATATGTTCCGCTCAGTTTGTCGGAAATGGTCACTACCAAAACATTCGTGTACCCTTCGTTATGGAATTCCTCATATTTTTCCAAGAATTCTCCTGGCGCGGGCTGACTTGTCGTTATATGCTTGGCTTTATGAAGTTGCTCGATCATTTCCTCGGTTGTAATATCTTCTTCTTTGCGAGATGTTCCGTCTAATGTAACGTAAAGCGACACTATCTTGATGAACGGATACTCTTTCAATTCCGCTCTTGTCAGGCTGGTGCTGTCAATCAAAATACCTATTTTTTCCATTTTCTCACCTTGCTATTTTGCATATGAAATCACATAGTATGACATCACATACATAATACTGTATCAAAAACCCATGATTTAATCAAGAAAAACATACAAACATCAAAAAAAGAAGCGGCCGAGCCGCTTCCTTGATTAATTGTTTTTCTTGTCGTGTTCTTCAATTATCTTGCCGATCAGATTTCCTGGTACTTCCTCGTAACGAACGAATTCTCTGGTGAAAGTTCCCGATCCCTGTGTCATGGCTTTAAGATCAATCGTATATTTGGTAATTTCCGCCTGAGGGGCTTCAGCCACGATCTTCTGGTATCCGGCTTCAGCTGGTTCCATGCCCATTACACGACCACGACGTTTGTTTACATCACCTAAAACATCTCCCATGTATTCATCCTTGACGGTGACGACAATCTTGTCGATCGGTTCGAGAATAGTCGGCTTTGCTTGTTTGCAAGCTTCCTTGAAGGCAATGGATGCGGCCATTTTGAATGCCAGTTCATTGGAGTCAACCGGATGATATTTACCATCGGTCAGAATGCCTTTGACTCCGATCACCGGGAATCCTGCCAGGGTTCCGTGTTCCAAAGTTTCCTGCAATCCCTTGTCGACGGCCGGGAAATAGTTTCTTGGTACCGATCCGCCGAATACTTCTTCCGTAAATTCATAGTCTTTGTCGGGATTCGGCTCGAAACGCATGACGACGACGCCGTAATAACCGGAACCGCCGGATTGTTTGATATATCTGCCTTCCGCAGTTGCGGTGGCTTTGATCGTTTCACGGTAGACGATTTGTTGCTCTTCCGTATCAATGTCGACTTTGAACATATTTTTCATCTTATCGGTGATATAGCCAAGATGGATTATTCCCTGTCCGCCAATCAGCAACTGACTGGTTTCTTTGTTGCGGCGGATCTCGAAAGTGTTGTCTTCAAGTTGCAGTTTCTGCAACGCATTCGACAATTTGTCTTCATCGGCTTTGTTCTTCGGATGGATGGCGATATACATCGTCGGGGTGGGGGTATATGTTTTCGGATAAACGATCGGGGATTTCTTATCGGACAACGTCGAATCCGTCACGACTCCGTCGGTCTTGGCAATTCCGCAAATGTCGCCTGCATGAACCACTTCCACCGGAATCTGGGTCTTCCCGCAAAGGAAGAACAGATTACCGATCTTTCTGGTTTCCTGAACACTCGACACATATACTTCCTGATCCTTGTGAACTGTTCCAGAACGTACTTGGATGATATTTATCGCTCCCATGAATGGATCGATTGTTGTCTTGAAAACATAAGCGGAGAACGGCTCGGTATCGCTTACTTTGCGACTGATGACATCATCGCTGTCAGGAGCGCTTCCCTTGAACGACTCGGCTTCTTCCATGGATGGAAAATACTCATGAATCATACCGAGCAGGGAAACCGATCCGATGTCCTTCGTGGCGGAACCGACGATTACCGGTACAACCTCGCCTGAAAGAACGGTCGTATGTAAACCTTTTTTGACTTCTTCCAATGTGAGCTCTTCGCCGCCGAAATATTTCTCCAACAGTTCTTCGTTGGATCCGGCAACTGTTTCGACAAGTTCGGTGCGATATCCCTGGACCTTATCCATCTTGTCCGGGTAGATTTCGCCGTCGACAACAGATTTTCCGTCGTAAAGTCTGGCTTTTAAATCGATGATGTCGGCAAAGCCGCTGAATTCATCGCTTTTTCCGATCGGCACGCAAAACGGCATTGCCTGTTTTCCGAGTTTTTCTTTGACGGCAGTCATTACTGAATCGAATTTGACGTTTTCCTTGTCCATCTTATTGACAAAAATGATAGCTGGAAGATTGCGCTTTTTGATTTCCAGCCACATTTTTTCAGCTCCGATTTCCACGCCTTTGGTGGCATCCAGAACCAGGATGGCACCGGAAGCGGCGTTGAAAGCATAGGAAACGTCGCCAATCATTTCATCGGCGCCTGGGGCGTCGAGAACATTTATTTTGATGTCATCGTATTCAACAGGGACAACACTGGTAGATAAAGAGTTTTGTTTTGCCTGTTCTTCCGGAGAGTAATCGGAAATGGTGGTCTTCTTCTCGACCTCTCCTTTTTTTTCTATCCGTCCGGTCACATAGGCCAGAGACTCGACAAGGGACGTCTTGCCGCTTCCAAGGTGGCCTAAAAGAATGACGCTCTTCAAGGATTTTGCTGAATATTCTTTCATTTATGTTGATCTCCTCTCGTTCAACTCTGTTTTCAGTCTATTTTATTATATCATATCTAACGGAAAAATAAAGATGATAATATCAGCGCTTTCATGGAAAAGCCGCCCTTGGGCGGCAAGGCGTTTCGACGCAATATCCATATAGGTTTTTTGGTTTATCACATAGCATATTAAAGCGATCGGTATGATAATTATATCATAACAGGCGTTATTTTCCCATTAATCAATTTTCCCCGGATTTTCTTGCTTTGCGATCATGGTGTATTTCCTGACAAAATCGGTTTTGGCTTCGGTATATTCATTGCGATTGAATTCATATTGCTTCCATAATTTCAGTTTAAGTTCCTCATATTCCTTGGCGATATCCGGATGGCTTGTCAGGTAATTTCTAAAATATATTTCGTCGTTATCGCCCTGATAACTGACATGGATATGGAAAACCCTGTCCGCAAATCCCTGCTCGGTATATCCCTTGTTAAGAGATAATCTATTGTCTTCATCGGACATGAATCGATAACCATTTTTTACAAGCAAATCCTTAATTTGAGACATTGGTTTGCCAAGCCGGATTTCCACCAGAATATCGACAATGGGTTTAGCGTGAATTCCGTCGATCGATGTGCTGCCGATATGACTGATCCTGACGACAGCGTCTCTTGGCAAAATGTTTTCCAAGATAGCTTTTTCTTCAATAAACCATGATTTCCAATATGTTTTATGACTTTCTAAGAAAATCGGGAAAACACACCACAGTTCCTTTTTGGTCATTTCGGATAACTTTCTTCCCGTCTTGCCGCCAGAGTTGGAATACAGCCAATACATTTGATCGATTTTACCCTTATATTCGAACTCTTCTCCAAGAACTCCGCCGTTTTTCATTATACTTTTGGCCGAAGCAATATTATCCTTTTCACATATCATCAAAACTCTGTCGATGCCACGTTGTTTGCATATATCTAGAGCCAGACCGATCATTTCTGTCCCGTATCCTTTTCCTCTTTCGCTTGGTCTGATACCGTCGCCAATATGACTCCCGCCGTTCGCAAGCATTGTTTCTTCATCGGGATAAAGCCGTATATTGACGGCTCCAACCATGAGATTTCTTTCCAAATCAAGACAAAAGTAAGTCAGAGCTGGCACTTTCCCAAGAGGCGGTTCGCTCTCTTCTTTTCTGAATCCTTCAAGATAACCATTAAAATCGCGATAATCGTCCCTCGCTATGCTCCACGGAGTAATGGACTTTTCTTTTGCGGTCCATTCATCCATCATTTCGACAATCCGCTTTTCATATACTCGACTTGGTTTGACAAGTTTCAACATCCACAATCACCGTCCGGTTTTTGTTTGTTCCCTTCCGATTATAGCATACGTGTTATTGCCATCAAAGACATATTAAAAAAACCACGCAAATGCGTGGCTTGACTATCTGTTTGGCAGGGGTGACAGGATTCGAACCCGTACTAGCGGTTTTGGAGACCGACGTGCTACCATTGACACCACACCCCTAATGGTCTAGTTAATATTATCTTTCAATCTTGGTTTTTAGTCAAGACTTTTTTCCGTAGTCAAAACCAGGTAAACATTTACCGGTTTTTCTCGTTCTTGATCATTTTCAGACGAGAAAATTCCTCTCGTTCTTTTTCTTCCAGCGAATCGGCAATGAATTTGATATTCTCCTGCAATTCCGGAATAACGATGTTTTTTAGAGCGTTCGCCCGTTTCTGTGCTTTTCTGATCGCAAAAGCAAGCCGGTAGGCGCTGTTGTCGATCTCTGCCAGTTTGATTACCAAATCTCGGACTTTTATAAAATTCTGATATGCATAATCGAATTTGGTATTGGTGCTGGCGATGCCGTAATTCAGTCTTACCGGTTTCTTGTCATACGAAAGACTGGGAATATCCACTCCCATGACACTTCTGTATGTTATGGATAGCCCGTCGTCGATCGGCACTGATTTGGCGAGATCGCTGACTATTCCTAACGTAATATTGGCTTCCTGCAAAGCAATATATGCTGTTTGGAAAATATCCGTGATTTCGGTGCGCATCTGTCTGACGCTTTCTATCAGTTGCATCATTTCCCTGATTAGGATGTTTCGCTTGCGATCGATCAGATCATATCCTAGTTTAGCGAGCTGATCTGTTTTTTTGAACGCCAGCAGATTCCCTTTGGTGGGAAAAACCTGGTTTTTTGCCATGGTTATGATTCACTTCCCCGGTCGAGTTCCCTGATAATCGATTTATCCCTGATTTTAAATTCTTTTTTTGCCGCCGCCGGATTGTAGTATTTGTCAAGGTACTCGTCTTCGGTACGGTCGAGTTCCTCTTTTGGTAAAGTGGAAAGAAGTGCCCATCCGAGGTCAAGGGTTTCTTCGATCGAACGGTTCTCGTCGTGTCTTTGGGTCAAAAAGCGACTCTCGAACAGTCTGCCGAACTCGATATACATTTTATCGGTTTCGTTCAGTTCATCCTCGCCAATGACGGCTGATAGATTTCTGGCATCCTGAACTCTGGCATATGACGCGAACAATTGGTTCATCAGGGTCTGATGATCTTCCCTTGTGTAACCGGCGCCGATTCCGTCTTTCATTAACCTGGACAGAGACGGCAAAACGCCAATCGGGGGATAGATGCCAAGATGATTCATTTCCCGATCGAGAACGATCTGTCCTTCGGTGATATATCCTGTTAAGTCGGGAATCGGATGAGTAATGTCGTCGTTAGGCATCGTCAGAATCGGAATCTGGGTGACTGATCCTTTGGCATCTTTGATGATACCGGCCCGTTCATAGATGGAAGCAAGGTCGGAATACAAATAACCTGGATAACCTTTTCTGCCGGGTATTTCTTCCTTGCTGCTGGAAAATTCCCGAAGGGCTTCGCAATAAGACGTGATATCCGTGGAGATGACCAAAACATGCATGTCATGTTTAAAAGCTAAATATTCAGCTGCGGTCAAAGCGCAACGCGGAGTCAGAAGTCTCTCGATGATCGGATCGTTAGCAAGATTCAAAAACATCACAACCCTGTCAAAGACACCAGCTTCTTCAAATGAACGCCGAAAATAATCTGCCACGTCGTTTTTGACGCCAAGAGCGGCGAACACGATACAGAAGTTCTTTCCTTCGCCTTCGGCGATCTGCGCCTGTTTGACTATTTGAACAGCTAGTTCGTCATGTGGCAGGCCGGAACCGGAGAATATCGGCAGTTTCTGTCCCCTGATAAGCGTTGTCAAAGCATCAATGGAACTGATACCTGTATGAATATAGTTACGCGGGTAAACACGGGAAACCGGATTTAAAGGCAAGCCGTTGATATCGCGGTTTTCATCCGCGAAAATCGGACCTAGTCCGTCCATCGGACGGCCGGAACCATTGAAAACGCGTCCAAGTATTCCTTTGGAAAGGGCAATTTCCATCGGATGTCCGAGAAATTTGGTCCTGGTGTTTTCAAGCGAAAGCCCGAAAGTGCCCTCGAAAACCTGGATAGCCACTTTTTTTCCAGAAATCAAAACGACTCTGCCATAACGGATTTCTCCGCTTGTGAGCCTAATTTCCACCATCTCTTCGTAGCCGATGTTTTCAACTCCGTCCATGAAGATGAGCGGCCCGTTGATTTCATCCAAGCCTATATATTGAAGGTTCATGATAATTCCTCCTATTTGACGCTTTTAACGACATCGTCAATCATGGGAAAATAATCGTCGAACATTTCCAATTTGTCATTCGGAACATCGTATTTCATCTTGACGATCTTTTCGAAAATCTTCGTCTTCTGAATCAAACTGAACGCTTTGCCTTCCTTGAGGATCTCTACACACTTCTGATACAAATACAAAATAACATCCATCATCCGGAGTTGCTTGGGAAGCGGAACAAAAACGTCGTCCTTGTGGAAGGCATTCTGTTGCAGGTATCCGACCCTGATCACTCGGCTAACTTCCAGAATCAGCCTTTGGTCGTCCGGCAACACATCGCTTCCGATCAATTTGACGATTTCCATCAATTTATTTTCTTCTGTCAACAATTTCATAATTTTTCCGCGATTGTCAATGAAACGCGGTCCGACGTTCTTGTTATACCATTTGGCGAGATCAGGTACGTATTCGGAATAACTGATATTCCAGTTGATTGCTTCATAATGTCTGGCATAGGCAAGTTGTTTGTCAAGCGCCCAAAAACAACGGACAAACCTTTTCGTATTTTGAGTCACCGGCTCGGAAAAGTCGGCTCCTTGGGGAGAAACGGCCCCGATGATCGATACCGATCCCAAGGTTCCATTGATGTTGGACATGTATCCGGCCCGTTCATAGAACTGGGATATCCGGCTTGGAAGATATGACGGAAATCCTTCTTCCGCTGGCATTTCTTCTAGACGCCCGCTGATTTCCCGCAAGGCCTCCGCCCATCTGGAAGTCGAGTCGGCCATGACAGCCACATTATATCCCATGTCGCGATAATATTCCGCAAAGGTAAGCCCGGTATAAATGCTAGCTTCGCGTGCCGCAACCGGCATGTTCGAAGTGTTGGCAATGAATACGGTCCGATTTGTAAGGGGTTTGCCGCTTCTCGGATCTAACAATTCGCCGAATTCTTCCAAAACCTGAGTCATTTCGTTGCCACGTTCGCCGCATCCGATATAAACAATGATGTCGGCATCGCACCATTTGGCAAGTTGATGCTGCATCATGGTTTTACCGGTTCCGAACCCTCCCGGTACGGCGGCAGTGCCGCCCTTGGCGATCGGAAACAGGGTGTCAATGACTCTTTGCCCGGTGATAAGCGGAGTCGTTATCTGCAATCTTTCCCTAACAGGGCGAGGTGTCTTGATCGGCCAGCGCTGGACAAGGGATAGTTCGACGATTGACGAGTCTTCCGTCTTGATTTTTACGATAGTGTCGTTGACTTTATATTTTCCATTCCGCTTGACTTCCACAACGGTTCCGCCGATTCCTTTCGGAACCATCAGTTTATGTAAAACAAGTTCGGTTTCCGAAACCGTAGCATATATATCATCGAATGCCAAAACATCGCCTTTTTTACAAAGCAGTTTGACTTCCCATTCCTTTTCTTCATCCAGTGAACTCATTTGAAATCCGGAAGCGATAAAAGCTCCGTATTTTTCCGATATTGTCTTTAACGGCCTTCCAATACCGTCGAATATATTTTGCATTATTCCCGGTCCTAGGGTGACCGAAACGGGACTTCCTGTACCAATGACCGGTTCGCCCACCCGAAGGGAAGTCGTCGATTCATAAACCTGGATAGTCGTCGCGACTGAAGTTATCTTGATAACCTCGCCAAGTAGTTTTTTATTGCCGACAAAGACCATTTCCATCATGGAAAAATCCGTGGTATCCCTTACGGTAACCACCGGTCCGTTGATGGAGAATATCTTGTTCATACGATCACATCCTTACCGCTTGTGTCAAACTTCATTCGAAAAGCAGGCTTGCCCGTGAATAAAACCATTCTTTCCGGCTTTCCAAAGCCGAATCAATTGTTTCGTCGATTTGAAGCGCATGTTTCTCGGACAAAGCGACAAATCCGCCGATTTTGATTGCTGGATCCTCGGATACGGTATTTTGTTCCTTGCAGGTATCCTTGATTATTCCAGCCAGATTTTCATCACCTTTACGAATCCGGAAATCAATCTTCCCTCCGGATAACTTGGTATAAATTCCAACAAGATTTGATTTCATCATTTTAGTATATTCCGGGCCATTCGCAAAATCCTGCAATTTTGTCTTGGCTACCGCAAAAATCTGATCCATGTATTCCTGACGCTTTTGCATCAGTTTGTGCGAATAGTCGTAGGAAATACGATTGAGTTCCTGACTATGATCGGTTTCCATATCTCTGATTTTAGCCGCAAGTTCGGTTTGCGAAGATTCCGAAAGATCAGATTTGATCTTTTCTAGCGCCTTTTTTTTCAAATCGTCGATTTCCGCTTTGAGTGCCTTCATCTGTTTCCCGGCGTTCATTATAATTTCGTCTTCGAAATATTTATAAAGCTGGTCGTTGGTATAATAATCCATTGGTTTTCACCTCATATCTTGATGCCGATTGCTTCACTGACGTATTTGTCAATCGTTTCTCCGATATTCGTACCGCCATGGCGATCCGGTATCTCGACAATCAAAGGAATATCTCTCGTCAGTTTTAGTTCTGATATAACTTCAGGACAAAGTTCCACCAATTTGGTGGTAATCAAAACTATGCAGTTTTCCTTGTCCTGCATGGCCTTTTCAAGTTCCACCAGGACTTCCTGGCGCAGGTGGACAACGACGCCTTCAATACCGACAAGCCGCATGCCGACAAGGGTGTCGACGTTGTCGCTGATGACAAAAAATTTCATGTTGTCCTTGTAACTTTCTTAAAGCTTGTTGATGATCAAAATCGAGATCAACAAACCATAGATGGCGATTCCTTCACCCAAAGCCACAAAGATCATCGACTTACCGAATGTCTTTTCATTTTCCGATAAAGCTCCGATGGCGGCCGGTGTACCGGCTGCGACGGCGATTCCGGCTCCGAGCGATGACAACCCGGCGGCCAGAGCTGCACTCAGAAATCCTAGTCCCTGGGCGATGGAACCGTCAAATGCCGTCGTTTCGCCGGCAGCTGCGACCCAAACGCCTTTTATTTCAAAAACCGCGGTAAGAATCAATAAACCGAAAAATCCGAAAACCTGTCCCAAAACCCGACGTTTGGCGGAAATGAAAGACACTTTTCCACGAAACACATTGACAAGGGGCAAGGAAATCAAAATCAGCAAAGCGAGCGGCAACAACCATTCAAAACCATTCAACATAAAGGTACCTCCTAATATATCTCAATTTTATTTTTTCTCCATTTATTCGAATATCGTAAAGGCGACGCCGTCGCCTTCATAATAACGGGAAAACATTTCATAGTATTCCAGACGCAAAACCTGAATCCCGACAACCAGCCCTTCCAAAGCCATCACAATCATGTTCCCGAACAGGAACACGAGCGCTTCTCCGACAAAGTTACCGACAGATGACATCAAGGTATATACCACCAACATCATTCCGGCGTGCGACAATACGAATCCGCCCACACGCAGGAAAGACACCGTGTTGGTCAGATATGACAAAGCGATCTCGTAAAGATCGAAGAACGTATCGGCGATAAACCCGCCTATTCTGCCGGTGAAAAATTTCTGACCGGCAAATTTTCTGACGAATGGCTGTTTCAATATGATCATTAAAACCGGTATGCCGATAAACAATAACAAGGCCCACAGCGTAAAGAAACTCACTCCGTAAAAAAACTTCGCCAGTAGGCTGACCGCCACGTAAGAATAAAGGATCAAACCGGCAATACCGTTGTGGGAAAAGATCATTTCCGCATATTCTTTCTTCTTGCGTCTGGTCATGATATTGATCAGGATTGATGTGATGATCAATGCGGCCCCGATGATAACCGCCAGAGTCAACAGGGTGGAAGTGAAATCATTACTCAAAACATCAACTGGCTTGTTTTGCATGCCAAACAGTTTGTAGAGAGGCAAAAGCAAAGTCTCGTTTCCGAAAACAGAGCCGTAGATGAATCCGAAGAAAGTCGAAAACATGCCGATACGGATGGCTATTTGTCCCAAACTCGATTTTTTCTTCCTGGCCAGCAATATCCCCAGAAGAACCAACACAAGTCCTTGGCCGACATCACCGAACATGATTCCAAAAAGAAGAGAATACGTCACCGCAAAAAATGGCGTCGGATCAATATCCGCATACGATGGCGTTCCATACATATTGACAAAAGTCGAAAACGGTCTGGTAAACCAATTGTTTTTGAGCTTTGTAGGTGGCACCAGCCGTTTGTCGGCCCCGGCCGGACGCACTGTCACTTCTACATCCTTTATGTTTGCGAATCTTTCTTTTATCCGTTCAACGTCTGTCGCTTCGGCAAATCCCGTTATTGAGAATTTTTCTCCCAAATTAACGACATACTTCTTTGCTTCGTTAATTTTAGCTAAGAACAGCAATTCGTTTTTAATGGCAACAAGTTCATGTTTTGATTCCTGCAAGAAACTTGTTATTTCTGTTTGCAATTCAGAAGATTCCTTGCAGAAATTATTCATTTCCCTTGTCAATTGAGTCTCGGCGCTTTCCGGCGTGCCGTGGACAAATTCCGGGATATGGATGCGTTCGAAGAACAAAGACGAGAAGATATTGTCAACTTCTCTTTCGTATTCCGGGGATGTGAAATACATACACCAACTGTATTCCTTGTCGGTTCCGAAAGAATTGAAAATAAAGGGCCGGGATCGATAATAGTCCAATTTTTCAATGCTGCTTTTCGGTAGGCGTCCCACCCTTGCAAAAATATAGCGGCAGGAAAACAGATCATCCAAAGAAATATCCATGCTTTCGATGTTTCTGACCTGAACCAAGGCATTCTCGTATTTTTCCGTTTGTTCCTGAAGTTCTTTTTTCTTTTCGATGAGTTCTTTCAGTCTCTTGTGCGTCGTAGAAATGTAATTCTTCATCTTATCGGGAGAATACTCGGTTATTTCCGTCCCGTCTGCCGAAATCTCAATATCAAATTCTTTTTCGATTTCCGACAACTCTTCCAATATCGTTTCTGTCGGATTCTCTTCGGAAATGGTTCTGAGCCCGTGTACTCTTTCGACAAATTTAGAAGATAGAACCGGACTGAAGCAATGCAAAGAAACGAATTTCGCCAAGACTGGTTCGAGATTCGAAAGATTCGAAGTGATGTTGATCAATTTGAGTTTTGCGATTGCCATCTGAATGAAGATCCTTTCAAAACACGTTGGTCCGTAATATCAGATCTATGACTAAATCAATAAAAATTCTCTTTTTTCAGTATCTTCGGTGGGATCAACCTGGCATCGGCATCGGCCGGCATGATTTCCAGTCCCAGTTTGGGATTTGACTTGATCATTTCTGTGATCCGATGAACATCCTTGGAACGAACAAATCCCGAAATCGATATTTTTGACCCAAGCACGACAACATACTTCTTTGCCGCATTTACCCGGTTCAAAAACTGCAACTCCCCTTTGACTTCAGATAACTCTTCTGATGCGGTCGCTAAAGCATTTGTGATTTTTGTTTCGATTTCTTCCAGTTCTTTTGCGATTTTTCCTTTTTTGTCCGCTAAAGTCATTGCCGCCTGTTTCGGCGTTCCGTGGACAAAATCGGGAATGTAGAATCGTTCGAAGAACAGGGATGAGAATATGTTGTCAACTTCTCGCTCGTATTCCTTTGATGTGAAATACATACACCAGCTATAGTTTTTGTCTTCGGCAAACGATTTGAATATAAAGGGTTTGTCCTGATAAAACTCCAGTTTCTCTACACTGTCGTTTGGCAACTTTCCAAATCTGGCATACACATAATCGCATGAAAAAATGTCTTCTAACGGGGTATTTAGACCCGCCAGGGTCTTTACTTGTTTGTAGGCTTCCTCGTATTTGTCCAACTCTTTCTTCTTTTCGTTTCTCTTGTTAACCAAATCGGATAACTCGGTTTTTATTTTATCAATGGCTTTTTTTGCTTTGATAATTCCCATTGTTGATGTTTTTACTATCTTTGGTTCGGCAAGAAAAGAAAACTTTTTCTCGATTTCCGCGATTTCTCCCAGATAAGCCGGACACGGATTTTCATCGGATAAAGCCGACAGTCCGTGGACCACATCGACAAATTTGATCGCATCGACCGGAGCAAAACAATGAATGTTCGCAAAAGACGCCAAAGCGGAATCAGCATTGGTTTTGTTTGTGGATATGACTGCCAATCTGATTTTTGACAATGCCATCTTTTCTGCTTCTCCTTTTTAAATCAATAAATCAGCATTTTCCTGATTTCGCTTTCTGGAAGGCCATAACGGATACCTTCGATGATATGGAACAAATTCTGCCTTTCGATTTCTTCCATGATCAGGAATGCGGAAAAAACAATGGGGGCCGAATTTGAATAATATAGATCTTTTTTTGCCAGATGATATCTGATTTTATCGCCAAAATATTCGACATAAACAAAATCGTTATCGTCAGCATAGCGGGCATACTCCGAATCTCTTAGAAAGGACAATATCCCATCGGCGTCGGTATTTTCGATAATTTCCCTAGCTCTTTTTTTGCTTGTTCTGATATGTTTGAAATCCATCAAACTCTCGATTTCATCGGGACTGGCATCGTAAAACTTCTTCAGACGATATGCCAAAATGATATTGGCAAGCTCGATTCTCGTCATGAACATAATTTCCAATTCTTTTCTCACGCTGCCGGAATAATTCTCGGCGATACGTTCAAAAACGCAGTCGTAATAGTGGGAATTGAGTTTTTGCTCGATGGCCGAGTATTTGATGAGATTGCGATCCGTTTCAAAATATGGTTCCAAGATCGCTTGATATTTGGTGCCCTTGACAGCTTCTAGCAGCATGCCGTAATCCCTTACCCGGGAAAAAGCCGTGATGTCAAAACTCGCATGTCTGATGAAATATGTCGGAAATTCGGCGATGGCGATATCGATGTTTTCTGATATGAGCATTCTTATCGTGGCCAGAATAAGATCTATTTCTCTATGGATGATATTGAGATGATAATACGATTTATCTTTCAATTCCACGAATTTGGCTACTTTCAACGTATGGAGAAAATTGTTCTTCTTAATCAACTCTTCCAATTGTCCGCGGTGAATCGATGATTCCTGGATGTCGGCCAGGGTTTCCTGATAATCTGGATGATTTTTCAGATATGCGGCTATTTCGCCAACCGATTTTTTCTTACTGAGTTCTTCAAAATCCTCCGCTTTCAAAAGCGTGCCATAAATGGCTTTGGTTTTAGCGACCATGGCGTTTGCGGCAAAAGACCCCATCGGTTTCACTTCCTTCGGCTAATTTATTCTTCCTTCAGACAAGCATTATAAACCTGATCGGTCCATTCCTGAAAATGCGCCTTGAACGCGCCTTCCATTTTGGCAATCGATTCCTGATAAGAAATTTCAAATTCACGTTTCCTCTTATCCATTTCTTTATCCAATTTATCTTTTTTGTCAGTAAGCGCCTTTTCGGTTTGGCCCTTGTATTCCGCTTCCATTTTGGTTTTTTCATCACGGATATACGCGTCAATTTTATCTTTTTCTTTTCGCAAGGCATCTACTTTCAAGCGATATTCTTTGTCCAGTTCGACAATGTCCTTGATCAGTTTCTCCATATCGGACGCCTCCTAAAGTATGTATGATATGACATGCTATATATTATAGCACCAAAATAAACGATATTCAAAACCTTGATTCATCTCTTTTTGGCCAGTAAAAAAAATAACAGCCCTTGCGGGCATGTTATTCTTCACTGATCAATTCCACCAAGTGGTATCCTTCTTCTTCCAAGGTGGCTGCGATGACTTTTTTGGAAACATATCCTTTAAAAGTCGCAACTCCGTCCTCGGCTGATACACTTACATCTGTCACTCCGTATATTCCTTCCAGGATATGCTGTACATCCCTGGCGCATCCATTGCAACAAATACCTTCGATTATCGCCTTTTTCATATCTGCTTCACTTCTTTCTTATGTCGAATTGTTAACTACCTATCAAAATCAAACCATTTCGTTTTCGTCCGGTTCATAGACCGTTAACTTGTTTTTGCCTGTGTTTTTCGATCTATAAAGCGCCTTATCGGCCAAGAAAATCAGATCATAAATATCTATCGGTTTCGAACCGGAATGGTTATATAATCCCAAACTGACTTTCAAATCGATCTTTTTGCCTTCGAAACTGTATTCCTTTTTCATCGCCGCGATGCGAATCCCCTGGGCCATGGCGATTGCATCTTCTCTGGAAATGTTCTTGAGAAGAACGACAAATTCTTCGCCGCCGTAACGCGCAAACAGACTATCGTCGGGAAGCAACTCGAAGATTGTTTCGGCAAATGTCTTCAACACATAATCCCCGGCCATATGGCTATAAGTGTCATTGATTGATTTAAAATCGTCAATATCCATATAGATGATGGAGAATTCAGCGTGCCGTTTGTTCATGCCTGCCAGATATTCCCTGGCTTTTTCATGAAATGCCCGGCGATTGAGAATTTTAGTCAATTCATCGTGGGAAGCCTGATAATCAAGTTTTTCGATCTTATCGACAAAGGTCGTTGTTTCGTTGAACTTTAGCATATATCCCTTCAAACTGCGACTGATAGGAGATATTAGAGAAATGGTTTCCAATACATAATGCTTTATTCCTTTGGTGAAACTGAACGGTTGCATATCGATTATGGCCGCCAGCATCTCCCTGTCGCTTCCGAACATTTGTTCCAAAGGCATATGGAGGTAAGGCGGATTCTCTTTTTCCATAAATTCGGTCGCGGCTTTGTTCCATGTGACCAATTCCCTTTGTTCGTTCAATATCATCAAAGGTAAGGTGTTGATCTCAAAAGCGTGCTGGTAAGCCTCCGGCTGCAAATCGAATAGTTCATACCGGAATATCGCATAAATGATGATATAACTGATAAAAACAAGAATATAGAGCGACCAATCGATCCCGGTCGTCACCTTGGTGAAATATGCCACGAACGATGAACCGAGTCCAATGATGGAACACATCGCCATGATCAGGGATTGTTTCTTTCTGGTTCCATGAGTTTGCATGTAGTTGTTTATATAGATGTATGCGACATATGCCGTCAAGCTGGCATTATACGAAATATTCAAAAAATATAACGGCCCTTTCGTAAGGGAAAGAACGGTAACGGTTTCAATGCCAAAGAAAGAAAATTGGGTTAATTCCGCTTCCGAATAATAAAGATCGAAGCCGGTGAAATAAGATATTTGAACCGACAGGAAAGTAATAAAAGGCACAATTAACAAAATAATATAATGGTTAAGTTTTGTGCTGTACTGGGCATCGCGGAATTTTTTTGCAACATAGATCCAAACCACAACGATAAACGGTATGGCAAAATATTGAATATGATTGAATATCACTTTGATGACTATGTCGTTCGATGCCAGCTCCATGGCGTACCCGAAAGCATAAATGAATTCGAGAAAAAACAGCACGCTGACTTTCCAGAAACCGTGAGCGGATTTAAGTTTAACAAGAATATAAATTCCGATGAAAAGAGAAATCAATGCCATTGCAAATGTAAATCCCACTAACAACGCAATGTAATTCATCGGATCACCTCCTTAAAACTTTTACACTCCCAATTTGTATTTTTATTATATCATTTGTATTTCAAAAAATATAATAAATCTTGAAAAAGGGGGACGGATATTTATTGCTTGTCGGTTTCTTCTGGTATCTTAGGCGAAAAAGCCAGAAAAAACACAAAACCGAAAGCAACGGTTGCGGCTACGATTTGGTATGGCATTGAATAACCGTTGGCATCTGCCAGCAATCCGAAACCATAGTTGCCGATAGCGGTGAAAATAGAAAAGAAAAGCGTAATTATCAATATGGCCGTCGTAACATTTTCCACTTTGACGATTTTTATGATGTAATGAATGTTTGCGTAAATTAGAATTCCCCACGAAGCTCCCCTTAACAAGGTCACCGGGATTATTACCGAAAGCGGCAAGTCGAACCCATAAAAAATAAAACGGGCAACAAAGAGAAAATTGGCCAGAACCAGCAATTTCCTTTCTCCCATCGATTGTCCTTTCGTGATCATTATACGCAAAGTGATCACCTCGACAAAAACAAAGGCCGCATACAATAATCCATACCATTGGGATTCCAGTCCCAGATCAGTAATATAAACACCAAAAAACGAATCGCCGATTCTCACAGCTCCGATGGTGATAGTGTAATATATCAGATACTTGTAGAAATTTTTGTTTTTCAACAGTGACTTGATATCGCGCTTAGTATCTTCCGAAACTTCCGCATCCTTTTTAAATGGTTTCAACCAAAATACAATCAGCGATGTCAAAATGAAAAACGTTCCTGAAATGATAAACACGCTTTCGTAACCAAACCAAAGAATCGCCGAGCCGGCAATAGCCGACGCCACGACATAAGCGATTGAAGCGTATATTCTGATGGAAGAATACTCAATTTTCTCGTTATTGCAGAAAGTGGCGGTGAACCCGTCCTGGATATTTATGAAGGGAGAACAAAAGAACGCGATGATACTGACAATCAGAGCATACATTTCAAATCCGGAAATCTGGGTCATGGTTATTATCATTGCGCCTTCGATAACCGTCATTATCTTCAATATCAGCCGACTGGTCTTGATATCCTTTACAATGTAATTCCAGAAGGGATTGACAAGAATGGTCGTTATCGGCGTAATGGCAAAAATCAATCCCAAGTCGGAATCGGAAATTCCCTTTGATACAAAATAAATCGACATGAAAGGATAGAAAAAGGCATCACCAAAATAACGGATAAAATAAAACAACTTGAATTTGAATGTCTCCGACATTTTCATGACGTTTTCCTCCTCTCGTTTGGCATAGTTGATATTATACATTCACGGTATGCAATTTGCAACGAAGACGATTATTATTTTCTGCCGTCTGAAAAGATGTTACTTTTCTTTCGGTTTCACAATGGAAACTGAAAGGAAAGAAATGTATTTTCATAAATGAACGTTCTCTATTTTCAGAAAACGATACCTTTTCGTCTCTTTTCCCAAATTTGAATAATATACGTATAAAATATTTTTTTAAACTTCAACCGTCATGATTTCGCACCATGGCGCTGTTCCTTGGCAATTGGCAAAAAATTTACAATATTTTCATTTTCAAAATAATATTGACAAAATCATTTTTGCCAATTATTATCATAAATACCTAAACAAAAAGGGTGCCGTTTGGAGGGGACCGTTGTGATCAAGCAAATCGTTAAAAGAGACCAATCAGTAGTACCGTTCAGAAGAGAAAAAATCGTTCTTGCCATTTTTAAGGCAGCGAGTTCGGTTGGCGGCTCCGATTTTGCCAAATCGGAAGAGTTGGCCGCCGAAGTCGTTGGCATGGCAGAAGCTAAATATCCAAACGGTATTGCCGATGTCGAAGGGATCCAGGATCTCGTCGAAAAAGTCTTGATTGAAAACGGCCACGCCAAAACTGCCAAAGCATTCATACTTTACCGGGAAAAACGTCGGGCATCCAGAGAATCAAATGCTCTAATCGGTGCCACAATCGATATGTTTACGGAATATTTGAACGACCGGGATTGGCAAATCAACGAGAATGCCAATACCCAGAAATCAATAAACGGACTGAATAATTATGTTCGTGAAGAATTCACGAAGAACTATTGGCTGCACGAAATATATCCTGAAGATATCCGCAACTCCCATATTCAAGGAGATATCCATATCCATGATCTGGGGTTTTTCGGTCCTTATTGTGCTGGTTGGGATTTAAGACAAATAATCACCAACGGGTTTGGCGGAGTTTCCAACAAAGTCGAATCAAGCCCTCCCAAACATCTTCGTTCCTTGCTGGGGCAAATCATCAACTCCACTTTTACAACTCAGGGAGAAACCGCAGGCGCCCAAGCTTGGTCTTCTTTCGACACATATCTGGCTCCGTATGTCAGATACGACAATCTTGATTACAAACAGGTTCGTCAAGCCATCCAGGAATTCATATTCAATCTCAACGTTCCGACCAGAGTCGGATTCCAATGTCCGTTCTCCAATCTCACGTTCGATATCATACCACCAAAGACCATGAGAGACCAAAACGCGATTTACGCCGGTCAGCTTATGCCGGAAACCTACGGCGATTTCCAAGCCGAGATGGACACCATCAATCTGGCATTTTGCGATGTCATGATGGAAGGCGATGCCAAGGGACGGGTTTTCACTTTCCCGATTCCCACGATCAACGTCACCAAGGATTTCAATTGGAACAGTCCGGTCGTTGAGAAATACATGGAAATAACCGCTAAATACGGAATTCCTTATTTCTCCAATTACATCAATTCCGATCTTTCTCCGGAAGACGCCCTATCAATGTGTTGTCGTCTCAGACTCAACACATCGGAACTCCGCAAACGCGGCGGTGGTCTTTTCGGTTCCAATCCTCTGACCGGTTCTATCGGCGTTGTCACCGTCAATCTTCCAAGACTCGCCTATCTTTCCCGTTCCGAATCTGAATTTTTCACAAGGCTTTGGGAAACCATGAATATCGCCAAGAAAAGTCTGGAAATCAAACGAAATATCATCGAGGAACAAACAGATAACGGACTCTATCCGTACAGCCGCAATTACCTCAAAGATGTCAAACTGAAAAGCGGATCTTACTGGTTTAACCATTTCAATACCATCGGCTTGATCGGCATGAATGAAGCTGCAATGAACCTTTATGGAAAAGAAGTCGATCTGACAACCGAAAAAGGGCAAGACTTCGCTTTCAGAACCATCGAATACATGCGCGATGTCATTAAGGATATCCAAGAAGAAACCGGTCATTATTACAATCTGGAAGCGACGCCGGCCGAAGGAACCAGTTATCGCCTTGCCAAACATGACAAAGAAAGATTCCCGGACATCATCACTGCCGGCAAAGACACGCCATATTACACCAATTCCAGCCAGCTTCCGGTAGGATTCACCGATGACATCTTTGAAACTCTCGATTTGCAGGACAAACTCCAGTCGATGTATACCGGCGGCACCGTTCTCCATCTATATCTCGGCGAAAGAGTCAAAGATACGGAAACAACGAAGAATCTGATCCGCAAGGTATTTGAAAATTACAAACTTCCATATATCTCGCTCACTCCGACCTTCTCCGTATGTAATGACCACGGATACATTTCCGGCGAACACTTCAACTGCCCGACTTGCGGCAAACCGGCCGAGGTCTACACAAGAGTCGTCGGATATCTTCGCCCGGTTCAAAACTTCAACAAAGGAAAACGAGCCGAATATGCGGATCGCGTGAAATACGTAATCCGAAACGAAAAAACGGCGGAAGAGGATCGCAAAGCATGATATTTGCCGGAATCGCCAAAACGTCATTGGTGGATTTCCCCGGAAAAATAGCCACCGTGCTCTTCACACCAGGATGCGACTACGACTGTTTCTATTGTCACAACCGATCGTTGATCGAGGATTTCCAGGACATTGTTCCCAATGAAGAAATCGAAGAATTCTTGACCAAAAGAGTTGGCCTGGTCGACGGCGTAGTGATCACCGGAGGCGAACCCACACTACATAGCGATCTCATATCTTACATGATCAAACTCAAAGGAATGGGTTATCTAACCAAACTCGATACCAACGGATCGCATCCGGAGATTGTCGAAAAATGCATTGAGGCCAAAGCAGTAGACTACTATGCCGTCGATTACAAAGCTCCCAAGGACAGATACAAGGAAATATGCCGGGGCGAAAGCGATGCCGACGTTGTGCTTCAGACTATCTCCCTGCTTTTATCGGCCAATCAGGATTTCGAAGTAAGGACCACCGTCATCCCGCAATTGACGCTGGAGGATCTTATCACAATGGCGGAAGAGTTGCCATTGGTGCCAAAATACACTTTGAATCCTTATAAAAAGCCGCTTCATTTTCGCGAAGAGGACCGTGCACTTATCGAAGCGCAGCCATATTCGGAAAAAGACATCGCGGCTTTTGCGGAAACTCTCAAATTGTATCAACCAAACACAGTTCTGGTATTTTAAAGCGGAAAACAATCCGCTTTTTTTCATTAAAAAAACCGACGTCGTGACGTCGGTATAGCAATCGGTGGTGGAGAGAGCTGGTTTCGAACCAGCGAACCCAGTGGGAGCAGATTTACAGTCTGCCGCGTTTAGCCTCTTCGCTATCTCTCCGTCGGGCTCCGATTTGCTATTACATTATATCAAATCAAAATATAAAAATCAAGATAAAAAAACCTAAGTTCCAAATACGAAAACACAACTGCGTATTGACGTGATATAATAACAATGATGGTAAATTTTCGAGGTGGTAAAAACATGAAGATAGCTTTGATAGCTCACGACAAAATGAAACAAGAAATAATTGATTTTGTAACAAAATATCGCGATGTCCTGTCAAAACATGAATTGTTCGCGACCGGCACCACGGGACATAGAATTATTGAAGCAACCGGTTTGAATATCAAATGCTTTCGTTCCGGTCCGCTAGGTGGCGATCAAGAAGTGGGGGCAAGAATCGCCAATGGTGAAATCGATCTGATTTTCTTCTTCCGCGATCCATTGACAGCACAGCCCCACGAGCCTGATGTTTCCGCTCTTTTAAGGCTTTGCGACGTATACCGGGTACCATTGGCCACAAACCGATCCACCGCCGAACTAATCGCTCACGCGATAAAATGATTTTATGAAAAGCGCGCCCTTCATAAGGCGCGCATTTTTTTATTTTGAAAACACAACAAGCGGCACAAGCATCTCTTCTGATGTCAATCCGGCATGTTGCCCTTTCATGAAGAAATCCGTTTGGAAAAACACGAAGTACATGTCGCTGATGGCAATCGCCATATAGTCGCCTAAGAATTCCCGAAAGCGGGGATGCTCGCTGGTGTATCCGAAAAGATTCATCTTCAAAATTTCTTCGGTTTTGTAAAGGATATATTCGTTACGGAAGTTTGAAAGAAACTCCCTTTCGAAATCGTCCTTTTTTCCTTCCTTCACCCAAAACGTCACAGCTCGTGATTCTATGGACGGTTTCTTTTCTAAAAGGCTCCATATCTTTTCGTATTCATAAAGTTTGATCGGCTTCACCGCAATTTGCCCGTGGTCGGCAATCATTATGACAATGCTATCAGACGGTAGTTTTTCTTTAATGGCCGAATATCCTTTGTCGACGGCATCTAACGTATCGGCAGCTTCCTGGCTATCGGGACCGAACTCGTGCATGACGGAATCCAACTGATCCCAGTAGACATAAGCGAAATGTCGTCCCGGCTTTTCAAACTCCGTATTTAAAGTTTCCAATTGCTTGGCGAAAGTATCATGTTCCGGTTCGCGGAAAGCCGGAAATATTTCTTTAGTCGTCAAGTCCGGATTCTTGGCTTTAAAAATGTCGTATATTTCTGTGACGGGAACATAGGTATTCGCAACCGGAATATCGATTTTTGCGGATTCATCATAGTAATCTTTGTTTTTGAAGAATACGACATTCCGATCAATATCCCGGACATATTGCATCCAGCCAATCCATCCGGTGCTGATCGGCGGTTTTCCGGTCAGTACGGAAGTTGTTGCGGCGACAGTAGTCGGTGGAAATACCGAAGATATAGTCGCAACTTTGTCGCTTGCAATATTTTTTGCCTGTTCACTATGATTTTGCAAAGTCGATTCCCCCATGGCATCGACAAGCACAAGGGCAATATTGCGAAATTCCTTGTTAGCTAAAATATTATCAAGCAACGGTAAAGACGGAGCAAACGTTTCGCACCCGTAATACTTTAGAAGCGAATTAGACACATTGAGAATCGTGTTTTTGTAATCGGGATAAAATAGCGATTTCATGCGATTTCCTCCTCTTGATCATTTATGATTCTGGACGTTCTTATCTTTGGCAAGAAACGGACTTTCGAATACAAGAACATCCCGACAAACACAATCAGGATATTGCTTATTAGCATTGAATACCAAATGCCTGACGGACCGAGATCGGTGAAGTTGATGACCACTAATATCAGCGGCAAGCGAATGACCCACAAACGAATGACCGCCATCAGGAAGGAGAATTTAGTTTCTCCGCTTCCCTGGAAGGTCGACAGGTAAGTTTGGAATATTGCCATCAAAGGCAATCCTATGTTGAGATAGAAAGTATACTGAGCGGCAAGCGCGATGGTCTCGGGATCATGGTTGAACAAACTGACGAAGAAATCCCGGAAAGGAATTATCAGCATGGCGCCAACGCTCATCATGAGAATACTGATGATCATCCCGGAATGAAAAGACTTCTTAGCGCGCGGTATGTTTCCGGCCCCGACATTTTGAGCTATATAAATGGCAACGATCGAACTGACGGCGGATGCCGGGAACATCACCAGCGAATTGATTCGGTTGCCGATATAGAAAGCAGCCGATACTTCTGTCCCGAATGAATAAATCAGGGAATTCATGATCACGAAGCCCAAAGCCTGGATCGATTGCCCGGTGGACGCCGGAACAGCTATTTTTATTATGTCATTGATAATGAAACGCTTGACTTCGTGTATGCGCCAATGGACTTGGATTCCTTTTCTCGCATACACAAAAAGCAAAAGGATGAAGGGCAGGGCCAGCCATTGTGCTATAAGCGTCGACAATCCGGCGCCAACGATACCCATGTTCCACACAAGAATCATTATCGGAGTCAAAACAAGATTCACGACAATACTGAAGGCGCTAATAATGACCGGTGTGACAGTATCGCCTGTCGCCTGTCTAACAGCCTGGAAAGCAAAAGCCAGAAACAACACCGGAAACTCAAAACTGCGGATCCTCATATAAGTAACCGCATACGAGTAATCGGATCCTTGTGCTCCCATGAACCGAAAAATCAACGGTGTCATGAAATACACGAAGATCGTGAAGATCGCTCCAAGAATAACCGACAACACAACTGTATTGAGAGCGTATTTTTCCGCATTGGCCTTGTCCTTGTTGCCGATATACTGAGCTATTAAAGAATTTCCAGCCACCGACAACCCCATTCCAAAGGACAGAAAAACGAAATATACCGGCCAGGACAAAGCAACTGCGCTCTGCATCGATGTAGAAACGGAAAATCCATCCACATCGGGAACCTGTCCGAGAAATATTCCATCCACCACATCGTGTAGAGTCTTCAGAATATTAACAAGAAAAACCGGCACACTAAGAGACAATAGGCCTTTCCAGATTGGATTTCCGTATAATATTTTATGTGTCTTTTTTTCTATCTCGGGTTTCATCGTGCAATTGCCTTTCCATAAAAAAGAAGCGATTTTTGATCCTTTGTCCTAATGCTTCCTAAGCGCTCGATACATTATACAATGATGGTATACCATTGTCAACAAACCCGCATCGTTAGGTAAATGATAATCATTTTCCCTTGCGAAACAAAACTATTCTGTCTTTTGGCCCATTTGGTATTCTTTCGTATTCGCTTTCTTCCAAAACCGAAAATCCATCAAAAATATTCTTCCATTCTTCTATCGTGCGATTCAATCCGCGCATTATTCCGTTGATGGAATATCCGTTTTCTTCGATTTCCACCATATTCAATTTCTTTATGAGTTCGTCGGTCAAATAAAAGTTCAATTTCAAAAGAAAAAGACCGCCGGGTTTGAGAAGCCTTACAATTTCCGATGCAATCTTATCAGATGTTTCCGATGGTACAACATCAAGAACGTTGGAACATATGATCCCATCAAAACTTTCAGCTCGCCAATCCGAAAGCAAGCTGTGATCGCCCAAAAAACATTCGATATTATGCAACCCGGAAAGATTGACGACTCCGTTTACATATTTAACCGCATTTTCCGACGGATCGATTCCAATTATATTCTTAACCTTCGTTCCCGCTAAAGCGGCTGTAAGCACGCCATATCCTGAGCCCATACCAACATCCAATATGTTTTCGCATTGATTGCCCAGTTGTTTGAAATATCCGCTTAACACGTCCTCGGGAATATCGGTGATTTCCACTTTTTCTGGCGTCAACTTTTCAAAATTCTTGTCCCAGAAAGCAATTAGATCGCGGTTCGTTTTTCTTACATCCATTATTTTCCTCCGAATATGTGAAATATATGCAATAAAAATTATATCATCATCAATGGCCATATTCACTTGCAGGAATAAAAAAAGACGGTCGACAACCGCCTCTTTTCATAACAGAAGTTTTCCTTCTGTTAGATGCGCTATGGTGCCGAAAACAGGAATTGAACCCGTAACCTACTGATTACAAGTCAGTTGCTCTACCAATTGAGCTATTTCGGCATGGTGGAGGTTGACGGTCTCGAACCGCCGACCTTCTGCTTGTAAGGCAGACGCTCTCCCAGCTGAGCTAAACCTCCGTGCGTGTTTGCCAGCGTTAGGCGATCAAAGACGCATGATTCCGATTTGACGCTTGCATTACAATTTTACTATTTACCCAAATCAAAAGTCAAGGAAAAAAAGCAAAAGAAACCGATGTGCCTCAAGACAGAGTCGGAATGTCCAAATGGAATGTTTTTCTAAACTCCTCCAAAAACGCCGCAACTACCAATAAATCGGCGCTCCCGCCAAAACTCAGATTATGTTCGATGCAGTAATCTGTCATTTTTTTGATATTGCCTTCCGAAAAATCCGTCAGATCCTTGAACATGTTCTGGTATTTGTGATAATCCTCTATGGTAACGCTGCGTTTCAGAAAAACAGTGTCTTCACATGTGCCTATCAAATACACCAGGGTTTTTGTCAGAACAAGCGGATCATAAATATCATTTAGCGTTTTCAAAGCCTCCGATACAAGCGGAAAACCCATTTCCGCTTCTTTACGTGCCCCGGCAATGCCGTACTTCTGGTAAGCTATTTTACCAAACGTATCGTGTCCCGTCTCAAGTTCTTTCACAAGTCCGGACGACAGTTCCTCGGCTCTAATAAAAATGCGCTCGAATTGACCCTTACCGTGCAATACCATGGCAGTCGAAGCAATGATTATCCCCAAACTGAAAATCAATCCCTTGTATGCGTTGACTCCGTTTGTGGCTCTAAACATCGCTTTTTCTGCTTCTTGACCGATTTTTCTGATTTCCGGAAAAATATTCTTTTCCACATCCACCCGCAAAGCTACGATAAACATCTTGGTGAGATACGGTATGATGGCGTCTTTCGCCTTCAGCATCTTGGCGTAATCCATATCCCTGTGCGATCCCGACGATGTTGGCGTAACTAGCCCAAATTTAGGATCCAGGTTGAGTTCCGCCATGATAGCCTTGTCAATCACGTCTTGTAAAAGTGTCATGAACTTATCGTCGAATATTTCCTGGTATATGCGCAACACTTCGTTTTGATCGTGCTTTTTGGCTCTGACGCAATTTACAGCATAATCATCGCAAATTACGCATTTTCGCAAAATGTCACGATGCAAGGTTCCTTCTTTAGTGTGTACATCGATATCCAAAAGCCGTCCGACTTCTTCGGTATTTTCAAACCATTCAGCTTCCTTTTTCAAGTCTTTCGCCGACACGTTGTCGATAAAACGGAATATTGTCGGTCCATCGGCTCCGTCCACGAACAAAGAATTGTTTTGTTGTTCCGGATAAAATAGCTTGCTGAAATGCCGGATCAAAACGTATGCTCCGGGTAGTCTTTTATCCGGTCCCGGAATGTTTGCCCTAATCGTCACAACCACATCACGATCCCTGAGAAAAAGAGCAATCATGTTTGCTCTTTTTTCGCGATCGTTCAGAATGTCTTCAGGCTTTGTTTCCATACTTTTTCTCCACTATTTCCATAAAAGTGTTTCTGGCGGCATCAGGGACAAGCATCGACGCTTCCCTTGGTTTGCCCTCCAAAATCAGTTTTCTGACCCGCGAAGCGCTAATCGGTTCATTATCCTGTTGAAATCTTTCTCTACGAACAAGCGTATCGCCCAGATATCTTTTTAAAAGATTGTTATAGGTTACCATGACCGGTTCTGTTTCCCCGCCGACATAGCGCTTGCGGATATTCAGTATCCGAATGAAATAATCCCGGAAGATCATAGCATCAAGTTTTGCATGTTCTTTTTCGGCTTCGTCGATGCTTTTCAAAAAATAGCTTGGAAAAGTCAGAGATGATACAACATATCCGGTAGACGGTATAACCATGATATTCTCATATCCGGCCAATGCTTTATTAATCAGAAGCAATCTTTCCGGATATGTAAAAAATGATTTTTCCTCTTCAACGACCAAAACCAGAAATATCTCGTGGTTTGCGGCCGAATCAATAATGAGTTGGAAATGTCCTTTGGTCATCGGATTGCAGTTGACGACGATGGCGCCGATATCAGCTTTGTCAAGACTGCGTTTGAATCTTTCCTCAATCCGTTTTTTCATCCTGTTTATTGTCGTTTCGATATTGCCGTCACCGCCCTCCAGGACGGCAACTTTATCGGTTTTTTCGATAAAAGAAAATCCCATGCTTTCAAAAATAGATAAGTATTCGGCTTTGGTATAAACCTGATAATAAAAGATTTTCTCCGCTCTCATCGAAGCCAATAATTCAGTCAGCAGTAAGGATGCCAGATTTTCTCCCCGGTGTTCCTTGGAAACGGCGATTGCTTTAATCAGATTCTTTGATCTTGATCCGGTCGCGATGATTTCGCCCTGGTCTTCAATATAAAATGATTCATTGATATCATCGTCATACTTCAATCCGAAGGCGTCAAGAAAAATCCGCAGGCGGTTGAATTCTTCTCTGATCAGAGCTTTCTTGACAATCACCACTGTTTCACCTCGTCTTATACAGACTGTCTATAACCGTTCCGTCACGATATTCCACGTAACCGATTGTTTTTGCGGGCTTGGCAATATCAGCGGGAACTCCGCATATCTTATGGGACAATTCCATCAGTTCCCTGATATCAATCAAGGGCAATCCGGAATCATTTAGTTTCTCTAAAATATCTTTTCTCAAAGGATTGATTGCGATACCCCGTTCAGTGACCAGAATGTCCACATCTTCTCCCGGAGTCGTCACGGTCGTCACATGTTCCTTGATAATGGGAATCCTGGCTTTGGTCAATGCCGATGTGATAATAGTCGTTTTCGCTCCGTGGGCGGTATCGGAATGTCCTCCGGATCCGCCAATGATGTTCCCAAAAGAATCGCTTGTCACATTGACATTGAAATCAAGATCGATTTCGGTCGCTCCGAGAATTACGGCATCGAGTTTGTCAACGATCGCATCTTTATAAAACGGATTTGCATATTGTGAAGCGGAAATACCGATATGTCCTGAATTTTCCCGATAAGATCTGACGGCTTCCAAATCAAAACACTGAACATCATAAATATTCTTAAATATTCCCGATTCCAGCATTTCGACATGATATCCGGTTATGCCGCCGGACAGGAAACTACCGGTTGCTTTTTTGCTTCGCATTTTTTTCTCGATCTGTTCCATAACCGCAAGCGATGTTCCTCCCGCTCCAGTCTGCAGGGAAGTGCCTGTTTCCAAAAGGCCGAGCTTGTCAAGCAACAAGGCTGTGATATTGGCGATCTTCAATCCGATCGGATCTCTCGTTATTTTTGTCGTTCCCGAGACTATGCCTTCGGGATCTCCGATTGAAGGAACTTTGACAACATAATCTACATAACGGTGATCAAATTGGTATTCATCCAATTTTTCAACAATATTATCGGTCACCAAAACTACTTTTTTAGCATGATAAAGATCGCTTATGCCATATCCTAAGGCGCCACACGCGCTCTTTCCGACCGCTCCAGACCCATTCCCGGATGAATCTACGGTCGGGCAGGATAGAAAAGCCACATCGATTGGGAGCTCGCCTTCTTCGATCGCTCTGGCACGGCCCCCGTGTGTTTGCATCACAAGATGTCCTTTGAGAAATCCTTCCTGAATGGCGATTGCCACCGGGCCGTTCAGATAACTCGTATGAATATCACGAATCCGCCCGGAACGGATAAGAGGTGCCAACATATATTCCGGAAAAATCGAACTTGGCGCCAGACTTATGTCGCGAAGATCGTGTTTCTCTATCAGCTTGGCAACCTCATTGATCACATGGTCACCGCTTCTTAAGTGATGATGAAAAGACAATCTCATTCCCGGCATGATTGAAAGTACGTCAAATGCCGCTTCCAGGCTGTTGAGAAATACAACATTTTCCGCCGACTTCTTTTCCTTTGCCTCATGATAGATTCTTTCAGAAAAATTAGCAGCGGATATAAATGGCTTATTTCCCTCCGGAATTTCCCTTCCCAAGCTATTCTTCATCGTTATCATCCCACGCTTTGCATGCCCGGGCTTGCTCGCGGATTGCCA
>ERZ795048.164-NODE-164-length-72357-cov-10.489959_pt1 | contig 72357 bp, 61 predicted proteins | sample MGYA00375132_ERZ795048 | MGnify/ENA primary metagenome ERZ795048 (study PRJEB30177, sample SAMN05720225) | activated sludge metagenome | isolation source: Anaerobic digester | place: Hong Kong | collected 2014-12-17 ...
GGTTGGAACCGATCTTGGAGGTTGCGGGTGTCGTGGTGGTCGAGGAAGCAACAGATGTTTCTTCCGAAGACGGAACGACAGAGGTTTCTTCCGAGGACGGAACGACAGAGGTCTCTTCCGAAGACGGAACGACAGAGGTTTCCTCCGAAGACGGGACGGTGGATTCAACCGACGGAGTTGTAGATTCAACAGACGGGGTCGTGGATTCAACCGACGGAGTCGTGGAAGATGCCGGTTCTGAGGATTCAGATGTCGTACAAGCTGCGAACATGGTGATTACCATGACCAATGCAAGCAAGACGACAATAGCCTTTTTCTTCATGCGAAAAATCTCCTTTCAAATTTTGAGGCAGAATGCCCCTAAGTGGTTTTTATTTTATCACATTTTGTGGTTATGTGAAAGTAAAAATAGCAAAATGTTATATTTTAACCACTTAAAAGAATAATAATACAATTTGTTTTAGGGGATTGCACCCATTATTGGCGTTTATAATATACAAATTGCACAAAAAAAGACCGATTATAAAGAATCGTCCGATACATAATTTAAAATATTAAAAACAAAAAAGGTTACATAAAAACAGATTTTTATGCAAAAATTATCCCAATTTGTATAATTCTGATTTTTGTATTATTTGATTGCATTTATGGATTTCATAGTTATGACACGCTCAATTCCCGATTCATCCCGGTCAATATTTATGGTAAATCCGCAAAACATCTCTTTTGCATCAGCAGCTTGTCCGACTCCGAGTTCGGCGCAAAGCGCACCATCTTCCTTCAGCCGTTTTTCCGCTAACTCCGTAAGAACACGATAAAATTTCAAACCGTCTTCACCGCCGTCCAGGGCAGTGCAGGGTTCCCGAAGCACTTCCCGCTGAAGGTTGGGGATATCATCTTTCGGGATATAAGGCGGATTGCAGAGAATCAGATCGGGCGCGGGCAGTTTTGTCAGTTTGTTTTTTAATATATCCGCCCGAACAACCGCACAATTTTCACGGTCCCCCACATTTTCCCGTAAAATCTTTAAAGCTGCCGCATATTTTTCAACAAAGAACACCTTCGCATCGGGCAGCAACTGTTGCAGACCCAAACCCACACAGCCGCTCCCGGCGCACAGATCCCACACGATTTTTGCCTTGGGTACGGCCCTTGCACCGGCACGCACCAACAGTTCCGTCTCGGGTCTCGGTATCAGGACGCCCCGGGCGACCTTGATTTCCAATCCCATAAAATCCTGTGTACCTATTATATATTGTAACGGTTCGCCCGTAGCTCTTGTTTGTACCGCCCTCAGAAATGCGGACGGATTTTCAACTTCAAAATCCATTGCCAGTTCTGCCGCAGAGCAGCAAAAAAACCGCTCGGCCAGCCAGCGTGCTTCGGCGGCGGTGTTTTCAACGCCCGCCGCTTTCAGCGTCTCGACCGCCTCGCGGTATAACTTTTTCGCGCTTTTATTCATTCCCTGATCTCTGCCGATTCGATGGATTCAGCCGGTTGTTGTTCAGCCTTAACAGGCGGATCGACCGGTACGGTGATTTCGAGATTCAAAGCCGCCTGCAGCGAAGCGATGCCGACTTCGAGAATACCGTCGTCGTCCGGTTCCTTGGTGGTAATGCGCTGGAACCAGAGACCGGGCGCCGAAATAATCGTCGTCAGCAGATTGTCATGTTTTCCGCAGAACTGCAGAAGTTCAAAGCCAAGCCCCATTATAATCGGTAAAAGCAGCAGTTTGACGCCAACCGTGATCAGGCTGTTCAAAGCATTGGATGCCGTAACATTGTCAAAACGCACAAACGTATAAACGACAATGCCGATGGCCAGCATTAAAAACAGAAAACTCGTGCCGCAGCGGGGATGGAAGCGTTTTTGCTTTTTCACATTCTCAACAGTCAGCGGCAGATTGTTCTCATAGCAAAAGATCGTTTTGTGTTCGGCGCCGTGATACATGAACACCTTTTTGATCTCTTTATTTAATGTACACAGCAGCAGATAGCCCACATAAATAATCAATTTCAGCACGCCCTCGGCCAAGCCCTTCCAGATGCCCAGATCGCCGACCAGTTTCCCGATAACGTCAACGACCAAAAAATTCGGCAGCCAGAACATCAAAAATATAGCCGCAACGATGCCCAACGCCCCGCCCAGCCAAACTGCTGCGGACATCAGCGTCTCGTCTTTCTTTTTCTGTTTCTCGGTCATTTTTTCGGCTTCTTCATCCTCGGGAAAAGTCAGCTCGATTGAACGGTTCAGGGCCGCATAACCCACCTTCATGGACTCGATAAAAGCGACAATGCCGCGTATCACCGGCGTTTTCAGCCATTTGTGTTTATCCCGCGCACTGACGCTCGGAGATTTCTCAATAAACAGTCCGCCGTTCGGAAGGCGAACGACAAATGCGTTTTGTTTGGTCGAGTTGGCGCGCATCATAATGCCGCCCATCAACGCCTGACCGCCCACCGGGGCGTAATTGCAAGCCTTTTTCTTCTCCTTGGCCATAATTTAAGTCCTTTCCAAACCCAAAAGCGATCGTAAAAACGGTTTATAAAGCCGTCATCTGACGGCTGCCATTCAATTCTATCTGATATTTTCACGCTTGTCAATGGACTTATAATGTGGTAATATAGGAAGCGGGTTGGTGTGCGAACGCGCACTGATACGATTTTCGGGAGGTCGGATGATGCCAATTAGGGCGAGATTTATCGCATTTGAAGGGTGCGACGGGACCGGTAAATCCACACAGGCGGCCCTGCTCACACAGCGCCTGCTGTCCGCGGGACAACGGGTAAAAATGCTCAAATTCCCGGCCTACGACAGCCCGTCCAGCGGACCCGTGAAGATGTATTTGGGCGGAGAACTCGCCAAAGACCCCAACGCGGTCAACCCTTATGCGGCTTCATCACTATATGCGGTCGACCGGTTCTGCTCGTTTCGCAGCGATTGGCAAAAAGATTACGAGAACGGCGTTTTACTGGTCTCCGACCGCTATACAACCTCAAATATGATTTTTCAGGGCGCCAAACTGCAAAACCCCGAGCGCACGGACTATATCCGTTGGCTCAAGGACATGGAATACGGAAAACTCGGTCTGCCCGTACCCGATCTGGTGCTCTATCTGGATCTGCCGGTTGACGTCAGCGAAAAGCTGGTGCGACAGCGCTCGAATCTCACGGGGCAGGGCGAGGATATCCACGAGAGCGATTTAAATTATCAGCGTGCCGTACACGACGCCGGCCGAGAGATCGCCGAAAACGAGGGATGGATCGTCATCAACTGCGCAAAAGACGGCATGTTGATGCCGCCTGACGAATTGAGCGCATTCATCTGGTCAAAGATTAACGATTAGGGAAGTTTCTTTTTATGCATTTCGAGGAGGTCACCCTCTCACATCGTCCCATCATCACCTCCATCGTCGCCGAGAGCGGCGAACTGGGCTGCGAATACTGTTTCGGCAATTTCTTCATGTGGGCTTGGGTCTATAACACCCGCATCCACCTCGGCGATAACTTTTTCGTCACCAAGGAAGAACGGCCTTTCAAGCGCTTTCTGTGTCCGATCGGCAATCCGAACGACGCCGAACTGCAGGCGCTGATTCCGGCATTGATTGCCGACGCGAAACAAAACCGTCATCCGTTTACGATGCACCGCGTACGCAAAGAGTGCATCGGCCGCATCCGAGAGATGTTTGGCGACCGCTTCATCTTCACCCCGGAACGCGATGATTTCGACTATATCTACCGCCGCGACGATCTGGCTTTTCTGCCGGGCAAGAAGTACCATTCCAAGCGCAATTTTATCACCCGGTTCGAGGCGGAAAACCCCGACTGGTCCTATGAGGAGATCAACGAAAAAAACCTCTCCGCCTGCGTGGAAATCTGCGAAAAATGGCTGACGACCCAAATCGGAAACACCGGCGCTGAAATCGAATATAAAGCGCTGTGTCTCGGGTTTGACCACTACGAGGAACTCGGTTTCAAAGGCGGACTCCTGCGTGTCAAAGGCGTTCCCGTCGCTTTCACTTTCGGCGAACCGATTACAGACAAATGCTTTGTGACCCATGCCGAAAAAGCGCTGCGTGAATATACCGGCATCTACGCGATGATCAACCGCGAATTCGCCAAAAACACCTTATCCGATTACGAACTCATCAACCGTGAGGAGGACATGGGCATCGAGGGCCTGCGAACCGCCAAATTATCCTATCACCCGACGATGCTTTATGAAAAATACATCATGACCGAGAGGAGCATTTTATTATAATGGTATACGTATTTATGGCCGACGGCTTTGAGGAACTCGAACTGACCGCGCCCGTGGACATGCTCCGGCGGGCAGGGGCACAGGTCGCTCTGGTCGGCATCAGCAAAAGACAAATCACCTCGTCGCACGGATTTGTTCTCACCGCCGACATCTCCGAAGCGGAAGTCGACTTAAAAAAAGCTGAGATGCTGGTTCTGCCCGGCGGCAGCGTCGGCACCAAGAATCTCATCGCCAGCAAGACTGTTAAAAACGCGGTCGAAACGGCAATCAATAATAACATCTGGATCGGTGCGATCTGCGCAGCCCCGAGTTTATTGCAGCAGCGCGGTTATTTAGACGGCAAAAACTTCACCTGCTATCCGGGCTGCCAAAACGATTCACTCGGCGGCAATTATACGGGAAACCCCGTCGAAGTCGCGGGGAATATCATCACCGCAAAAGGCGCAGGCATATCCCTGCTGTTCGGAAAAGCACTGGTCGCGGCGCTGTACGGAAATGCGGCGGCCGAAAAACTCTGCGCCACCATGCAGATGATTTCATTGTAAGGCATGTAATTCGGAGGGAGATATGAAACAAAAACGCGAGAAAAGTCCGGTGGAAAAAGGCACGCTTAAAGAACGTTGGCGGCGTTTTCGCCGTACCGCGATGGGTGATTTGACAGTCGCCTTGATTTGGGTTGTAGCCGGTATCATGATGGGTGCGTGGCTGGTCGGTGCATTTTCCGACGTGCTGGGTATCATGAAAGACGATACACAACACGAAATCCAGATACAGGCCGGATGGTCCACGCTGGATATGGCCTATGCGATGAAAAAGGCCGGCGTGATCAACCACCCTTGGGTCTTCTCGGTCTACACCATGCTCAACGACACCGACGGCACCTTTAAATCGGGTACCTATCTGCTCGACGGCGGTATGACCTATGACAAGATCATCAGCACCGTCCAGCGTAAACAGAGCAGCCAGACCGTGCGTATCACCTTCACCGAGGGCATGAACGCCGCCGAAATCGGCGCGCTGCTCGAAGAAAACGAAGTCTGTCTCAAGAGCGAATTTCTGAAAGCCATCAACACCGGCACTTATAATTATGATTTCATCCCGACGGACGGAGCCGAAAGCGGCCGTTTTTACCGTCTCGAGGGCTATCTGTTCCCGGACACTTATGATTTTTATATCAATGAAAATGTCGATTCGGTCATCAAGAAATTTTTAAACAACTTCAATACGAAATTCACGGCCAACCTGCGCGAACGGGCTGCCGAGATGGGTATGACGATCGATCAGGTGGTCACGCTGGCCTCGATCATCGAAAAAGAAGCGCCCGATGTTTTCGAAATGGCCAATGTCTCCTCGGTTTTCCACAATCGTCTGCTCAATCCGCAGTCCTATCCGAAACTGCAGTCGAACGTGACGAGCTACTATGTCAAAAATGTCATCAACAAAGCGCTGACCTACACCGATCCGTCCTATTCGCAGGCCTACGACACCTATATTTGTAACGGCCTTCCGGTCGGCGCCATCTGCAATCCGGGCGGTGCTGCGCTGACGGCGGCACTCTACCCCTCCGAATCGAATTATAATTACTTCGTCACCGACGCAGACGGAAATTTCTATTATGCCCGCACGCTGGCTCAGCATAACGCCAATATCAGCAAGGCCAGCAAAGCCGGCTCCAACATCGGCGGCACCTACACCCATGATTGATAATTGTGTAGGGGCGACCCCATGTGGTCGCCCGGCGGGTAGTGCCCGCTCACAACCGCGTCGTAGAATCATCAGCCCATTCGCCTGATAGCGCGCGCTTCCGACCTCGGCGCTTCTCTGCAGGGGCGGTCCGCCCGCATCACAACCGTAGGGGCGACCCCATGTGATCGCCCGGCGGGTAGTGCCCGCTCACAACCGTGTCGTAGAATCATCAGCCCATTCGCCTGATAGCGCGCGCTTCCGACCTCGGCGCTCCCTCGGGCTATGCTTCCTTCATTGTCACTGTTCACTCTTAACTGCCAACTGCTAACGAACTCTTATCTATGCCATCGCATTATCACTGCTGACTTTTATTTTAAGGAGACTCATGCAGAAAATCTATCTCGACAATGCCGCCACAACACCTGTGTGTGACGCGGCGTTCGAAAAATTCAACGAAATCTCCCGCGAAAATTGGGGAAACGCCTCGGCTCTGCACGAATACGGCCGCCGCGCTTCTCAAATTCTCGAACAGTCCAAGCATATTTTCACCGAACTCTTGGGCGACGGAGAAGCGGTATTCACCAGCGGCGGCACCGAGAGCAACAATCTGGCGCTATACGGCGTCTGCGACAAGCACCGCAGCGGCAGAATCATCATTACGGCGGACGAGCATTCGTCTCTCCTGAATCCGGTCAAACAACTGGGGAGCAAGGGCTTTGACGTGGTCATGGTCCCGTTCGGCGGCGGAGAAGAGACCTTTTTAAACAATTTTTCGGCGGCACTGACCCCCGACACCATTTTCTGCGGCGTCATGGCGGTCAACAATGAAACCGGTTTGATTTTCCCGGTCAAAAAGGTCGCCGTGCTGACGCATAAAATCGCCCCGAACGCCGTCTTTCACACCGATGCGGTTCAGGCGTTCTGCAAAATTCCGTTCAGTCCCAAAGCCCTTGGCGTTGACACCTGTTCGTTCAGCGGACACAAAATCGGTGCTTTTCAAGGGGCGGGGGCACTCTGGATCAAAAAGGGCGTCAAACTCACCCCGCGTTTTTACGGCGGCCGCCAGCAAAACAGTCTGCGTCCCGGCACCGAACCCATCGCTCTGATCGGCGCATTTGCCGAGACGGCCAAGCAGATGGCCAAAACCCTGCCCGAACGCACCGAAAAAGCCAAGGCCTTTTTCGAGACGCTGCGCAACCGGCTGTTCGGCTCCGAGGTACTGTTCAACGGCACATTCGGCTCGCCGTTTATCGGCAGCATCTCATTACCGAAAGTCCCCTCGGAGGTTCTGATGCGCTTTTTAGAGGAAAACGGCATTCTGGTCTCGGCAGGTTCTGCCTGTATGGGCGGGAAAACCAGCCCTGCCGCAGCCGACCTGATCGGCGAAAACGCCAAATACACCCTGCGCGTCAGTTTGGGCCCGCAAAACACCCCCGATGACGCCGCTGCCCTCGCCGCAGTATTGATTTTAGCCCAGGAGCGCTTTGCCAAACAGGTACAAAAATAACCGTAGGGGCGACCCTATGTGGTCGCCCGCCTGTGTCATCCTGAGCGAAGTCGAAGGATCTCGGTCTGATGAAACCTAAGGACAACAGCTGTAGGGGTCAGCGTCCCCGACGACCCAACGGCGAGACGCCGCTCTCAAACGCGTCGTAGAATCTACTGTCCGATCGCTTGATAGCGCGCGCTTCCGACCTCGGTGTTTCCCTGTATGGGCGCCCCCATGTGGTCGCCCGCAAATTCCCCTCTTTGGAGGGATGGACGCGAAACGGATGGGGTGGTCAAATAAAGATTCCCGCCGCGCGGTACCTTTCCTTTTCACTCTTCATTTTCATTCACACAAGGAGAAATCATGCAAGAAGTCATCCTCTTAAAACTCGGCGAAACCGTCTTAAAAGGCCTCAACCGCAACGTATTCGAAGACATGCTGCTGCGCAATCTGCGTCGGCGGTTAAAACGCGTCGGAAGTTACCGCGTCTCGTTCGCCCAGTCCACAATCTATATCGTCGCGCTCGAGAACAAAGAAGGCGAATTGTCCGATATCGACAAAGCCCAGGAAGTCGCCGACCGGCTGTTCGGCGCGGTTACCGTGGCCAGAGCCGCCGCAGTCGAAAAAGATTATGACAAAATCGCCGAAACGGCGGTCGAATACTGCGCCGACGAGCTCTCCCGTGCCAAGACCTTCAAAGTCGCCGCCAAACGCGCGGACAAACATTTCCCCATGAATTCCCCGCAGATCTGCGCCGAACTCGGCGGCTATCTGCTCGATCATTTTCCGAATCTCTCGGTCGATATCCACAACCCCGAAGTCACCGTGACCGTCGAAATCCGCGACTGGGCGGCCTACGTCCACTGCGGCAGCCACAAAGGAGCAGGGGGGCTGCCGACCGGCACCTCCGGCAAGGGCATGGTGTTGATCTCCGGCGGTCTTGACAGCCCGGTCGCCGCCTGGATGATGGGCCGACGCGGCCAGATTCTCGAGGCGATTCACTTCGAGAGCCCGCCCTATACCGGCCCACAGGCAGTGCAAAAGGTCATCGATTTATTGCGCAAGGTCTCGCAGTACGCGGGGCGCATCAATCTGTACATCGTCGGATTCACCGAGATTCAGGAGGCCATCGCAAACAACTGTCCGGAACCTTTTTTCACGATCATCATGCGCAGGTTTATGATGCGCATCGCCCAAAGACAAGCGCTTGCCACCGGCTGTGAATGCCTGATTACCGGCGAGAGTTTGGGGCAGGTCGCCAGCCAGACCATCGGCGCATTGGCCTGTACAGACGCCGTCTGTGAGATGCCGGTTTTACGGCCTTTGATCGGCACCGATAAAGAGGAGATCATCCAGATTTCCCGCAGACTCGATACCTATGATATCTCGATATTACCCTATGAAGACTGCTGCACGGTCTTCACCCCCAAACATCCCAAGACCAAACCGCATCTTGATGAAATCATTGAAGCCGAAGCCGCCTTGGATATCGACGGGCTGATCGAAAACGCCATGGCCACATTGAAAAAAATCAACATCAATCCATAAACAGATAGATAAAATCGAGGGAGATACATAAAGAAAGGCAACAATATGAAGACGGGATTTAAAATCATACTTGTGGTATTGGGAGCAGTTTTAATCACGGGCGGTTCCATCGCCCTGACCTCGCTGTCCGGCAGCGGGCAGTCCGTTTTTGCCCCGATCGGCTCAAGCAGCGAACCCGAAAGCGAAGAATCTTCGTTCATCGCCGTCATTGCTCCCGCCTCCGAACAGTCCGTTCCCGAACCCTCTTCCGAACCTGAACCTTCCGCCGAATCGGTTGAGCCGGAAAGTTCCAAAGAAAGCAGCAAAACCTCTTCCAAAAAGACCAGCAGTAAGGCCTCTTCGGCAGCTTCCCAAGCCAGTCAGGTGACCACCTCCATCGCCGAGGTGTCAAGCACGCCATCCACCGTCAGCGAGATGACCAAAGAGGAGCTATGGGCGTCGAAGATGGCGATTTTAAACGATTGGGAGCAGTTTCAAAAGATGCTCGACGACCCCGACAACGATTTCTGGGACGACGAAGAATTTTGGATGGGCGAGGATCAGATGTACCTCAACCCCGAATCCTATTATGCATCCTCAAACTCGACTTCGTCCCGCGCGACCTCGGTTCCGACCTATCCCGACAGCGAGCGCCTGGAGGTTATGAAAACCGATAAAGTCACCACCCGTTACGGCACCAAACTGACCACGGATACCTATTACAACACCGTTTTACGCATCATCGGCGCAGAGCTGTCCCCGTCCTATTCCGACGAGTGCATCAAAGCCCAGATGGTCGCATCCTACACCTTCCTGCGTTATCATGCGGGCTATACCGATCTGCCCCCGACCGCGATTTTAGACGACCTCGACGACATGAAGGCCTACTGGAAAGACGAAGGCATGCAGAGGCTCTATAATCTTTTGGCGGAAGTCGGCGGCTATATGCTGTTCATCGACAACCACCCGATTTTATCAACTTACGGCGCAATCAATAACGGCACAACCAATAACATCGTCGACGTGTGGGGCGGCAGCGGCATCGACGGATACGGTACGCCCTACACCTATCTGGCCGGCGGCATTGACTGCCCATGGGATCGTCTGGCAAAAGGGTATGCCTCGCAGGTCATTCTCTCCTCCTCAATCGTCAAAGAGCAGCTCGAGAATTATTTCGGCGTCACTTTGGGTAACGACCCCTCAAAGTGGATTGTCATCAAAAGTTATAACGCCTTCGGCTATGTGATGAACGTCTCCATCGACAGCAAAGTAAACACCACCGGCAAAGATCTGCGCGGCTATGTCTTCACCAGTTCCCATGTGGGCTCCAAAAACTGTCTGCGCTCGACTTCGTTCACGGTCGAATATGATGCCGCAACCGATTCCTTCTATTTTGAAGTTCAGGGTTACGGCCACGGGGTCGGCATGAGCCAGGAAGGCGCTCAGCAAATGGCACTGGCCGGCTACACCTGGCAGGATATTGTCAAGTTCTATTACCCCGGAATTACAATCGTGTAGTATTCTAAATCGTATAATATTCTATAATGTAGGGGCGAACTGTGTTCGCCCGTTGACCCTATGGGAATATTGCTATTCACCAATATACTGCGGGTTTTCGGGCGAACACAGTTCGCCCCTACATTTTTTTATTATTTATTGCAATAAATCTCGTTCTCAATCGTTATATCATTGTAGGGCTTTTCAGGGCCGCAAAGGATGGTGAGCATGGACAACAACCAGAAAAGCAAACTCTTTGAGTTCTTCGCCGCTGAAAGCCGGAGCTTAAAGCGGTATGTGACCGGCAAATTACATCACTTCAGCGAAGCGGATGCCGAAGATATCATCGGCGACGTGATGCTGAAGCTGTTCACGCGCACCCCGCCGTCCGGCCCGCTCGACAACCCCGCCGGCTATGTCTATCGCGCTCTCAACAACAAGATCATTGATTATCAGCGAACGCAGCACCGGACAATCTCGTTGGAAAATTGTCTGGACGAGGACGGAGAACTCACCCTGATGACCCTTCTATCCGACGGCGCACCCGGCCCTGAGAAAGAGACCGAACGCCGCGAGTTTATGCGGCGGTTCAAGGCGGCGGTCAATGCGCTCGAACCCAAACAGCGTGCGGTATTCATTGCCACCGAAATGGACGGCAAATCGTTCAAAGAATTGTCCGAGCGCTGGAATGAACCGATCGGCACCCTGTTATCCCGCAAATCCCGAGCGGTCAAAACCCTCAGAAACCTGTTAAACGATGAAACCATTGAATAAGGAGAATCTATATGATGTGCGGTTTTAAATCAAAATGGAAAAACGTCCCCAAGCCTCTTCAAATCACGGTTTATGTGATTTTGGGTGTCCTCGGCGTCGCGGCGATGGGTGTGCTCTTCGGCTTCATCATTATGTGGCTGTGGAACTGGTTGATGCCGGCGATATTCAACCTCGGCGAGATCACCTATTGGCAGGCCATCGGCATCTTTATCCTTGCAAAGCTGATATTCGGTTTCGGCTCAAGCAGCAGCGAATCCAAATCCCATAAAGAAAAAAAGAACCACAGCGATGACCGGGGTTCTCACTGGTCTGAATATGATGCCTGGTGGGAGACCGAGGGCAAAAAGTCCTTTGAAAAATATACAGCCGAAAAAGAAACCCCCGACCCCGACAATGTATAATTTCTTAAATACCCCTCGATTGATCCGAGCACACCGCCTAAAAAAATCATGTTATTCTGAGCTCCGCATTTGAATGGTTTGCCATCAAATGCGGAGCTGAAGAATCTCGGGCAGATTATGGCTACAGATGCGATATCCTTGGCTTCTATCAGTCAGAGATCCTTCGCTGCGCTCAGGATGACAGCCGAGGTTCTTTGGTAAGTGGTACCCCCGGCAAACCGGGTTTTTTATTTACACTTTTCAACAATTTCGTTCGCAAGCATGTGTAATTCATTCAAATCCTTTGCCACAACCGCGCGTTTGCGGAATGTTGCCGCACCCTGTACGCCTTTGATATACCATGCCGCGTGCTTGCGGCAGTCCAAAATTCCGCGTTTTTCGCCCCTGCGTTCGCAGGTCAGTTCGCATTGCCCAATCATCGTCTCCATACGCTCGGTCACGGTCGGTTCGGGTGTTCCGGCGGCGATCTCGGCGAAAATAAACGGGTTGCCCAAAGCCCCTCTCGCCACCATTGCGATTTCGCATCCGGTGGCTTTTTTCATTTCTTCAAAACGCTGCTTATCTACAATCCCGCCGTTCGCGATCACGGGAATCTTTAACGCCTCTCGCACCCGCCGGATGATCTCTTTGTCGGCATCCCCGGCATAGCCCTGCGCTTTGGTCCGCCCGTGTACCGCCACCGCCGCTGCGCCGTTTTCCTGCGCGATTTTAGCGATCTCGACCGCGTTCACACTGTTATTATCCCAGCCTTTTCGGATTTTGACGCTGACCGGCAGATCGACCGCTGCCGCTACCGCTTTGACGATTTCGCCCGCCAGTTCGGGACTTCTCATTAATGCCGACCCGCAGCCGTTCCCCGCCACTTTCGGCACCGGACAGCCCATATTGATGTCGATAAAATCCGGTTCATATTCGGCGGCAATTTTCGCGGCTTTTGCCATAATGTCCGGCTCGCTGCCGAACAACTGTATCCCGCAGGGCCGCTCGTTTTCGGTGAACCGCATCAATTCGCGGCTCTTTTTGTCCTGAAAACACAACGCCTTGGCGCTGATCATCTCGGTCACGGTGAACACCGCGCCGTAACTTCTGCAAATTTCACGGAACGCGGAATCGGCCACACCGGCCATCGGAGCCAGCGCAGCACCTTTGATTTTGTTGAAGTCAAAATTGCTCATATTGTAAATTTCCGATACCCGTCCAGCATCGCGTCATATTGCTTCATAAATTCCTCAAACCCCGGAAGTTCCGCCAAAACCGCAAACGCCTCTTTTACCGCTTGTATAAACGCCGGGTCAATATACTCTCCGCCATGCAAAACCAGCGGACAGATATAAGTTGCCCTCGGGTCGGGCTGAACCTCGATGCTATCGCCTTTGAACACCGGCACAAACGGATAGATTCTGCAGGCCATCGGGCGCCATTCGCGTTTGCAGCGCCCCTTACAGACTGCTGTTTCAAACCCGTCTTTTTCGGAAAATTTCAAAAACCGCTGCCCGTCCAAAAATTCTTTTTCATAGGGAAACAAAATCATGCCGTCTTCGTCGCCGCCCTTGCAGCATTGCTTATTGCAGAGTTCCCCGCAGTCGGCCTGAATCGGTGTTAAATCATCGAGCAGCGCATAGGCCTTTTCCCAAATCTCAAATGTGTCCATTATTACCTCTTAACCGCAATCAAAAACATCGCCTTTTTACCCTCGGCGGCAAACATCTTCTCATGTTCGGTCTCAATGTTGCCCGGATAATCACTGTTCGCCAAATTTGATGTCAAGTACACAATCTCAAATCCGCTCTCGGTAAAATATCCGAGGGATTCCTCAAATAATTCCTCGTCGTCGGTCTTAAAAAATATTTTTCCGCCATCCCGAAGAAATTCACGGTATTTCATCAGCTGTTTGGTGTGCGTCAGCCGCTTTTTCTTGTGTTTCGGGCGACCCCACGGGTTGCAGAAATTGATGTAAATGCGCTCGACCACATCCTCGGGCGACAGCATCCGCTCAATCAATCCGATCTCCTGCGACATGGTTTTGATATTTTCAATCGGCTTTCCGGCCTCAGCAAACAAGCGCTCAATCGTGCGCTTTGCCACGACCAGCACTTCACTCTTGATGTCGACGGCAATCAGATTGATATCGGGGTTTTCCAAAGCCAGCCGAGCAGCAAATCCGCCCTTGCCGCACCCCAGTTCCAGCCAGAGCGGCTGCTCTTTTTCAAACGCCGCTTTCCAGTTCCCGCGCCAAAGCTCCGGCGCGTCAATATGATGTACCCACGCCGCAAGTTCCGGTCTGGCGTAGGGCTTTCGACGCATGCGCAAGATGTTTTGTCTCCTTATAATAAATTTGTTCCCTGCATATGCGCTTGCATGCGCAAAGCAATAATCCTCTTATCTTAATACTTTTTCACTGCAAATGCGTTCCATGCGCACTTAATTATCTTCCTTTACCTTACAGTTTATATCTTTTTATACAGTTCCAAATACTGTTTTGCCGATTTGCCCCAGGTGTTGTCACAGGAAGCGGCGTATTTGCGCAGACGGTTCCAGTCCTTTTTATCGACATAGAGTTTTAACGCGTCGTCGAGGGTGTTTAACAGATCGCCCCCGTCGTACCGCCCCATCAAAAAGCCGTTTCCGCTGCCGAGGCGGCAGTCGGTGACAGTGTCTTTCAGCCCGCCGACCGGGTTGACCACCGGCACGCATGCATACCGCATCGCAATCATCTGCGAAAGCCCGCACGGCTCGGTTGCTGACGGCATCAGGAACAAATCCGACCCGGCGTAAATCTTTCTCGCAAGCGACCCGTTAAACCCGAAATACACGCCGACCCTGCCCGGATATTTTGCGCGCATCTTCTCGAAGAAATCGCAGTAGTTATGTTCGCCCGATCCGAGCAGCACAAAACGGACGTCCCGCTCCATCAGCCGCTCAAAAACCTCCAAAACCAAATCAAGGCCCTTCATCCCGACCAACCGGGTGACCATCGCAATGATCGGCGTTTCAGGTTCGGCATCCAGCCCGAATTCGAGCTCAAGCGCCGCTTTGTCATAGGTCTTTCCGCGCAGATTGGCCGCGGTAAAGTTGGATTTGATCTCAGTATCGGTCTCGGGGTTGTAAAACTCCTCGTCGATGCCGTTGACAATACCCGTCAGTTTCTGCGCGTTGCTGCGGATGATGTTGTCTAATCCGTAGGCAAACTGCGGCGTCTGAATCTCTTCGGCATAGGTCGGGCTGACCGTGGTCAGCGCGCTGCAGCAGACGATGCCGCCCTTCATAAAGTTCAGCTGCCCGTCGAACTCGAGAATCGGCAGCATGCGCTCATCCAGTCCCAGCAAATCGCCGAGGTGATAGGGATTGCACAGTCCCTGATAATTGATGTTATGAATGGTCAATACCGTGCGCACACGGTCAAACAGCGGCGTGTCGCGGTACATGGCGTTGATGAAAACCGGAATCAACGCGGTGTGCCAGTCGTTGACGTGGATCACCTGTACCCGCAGTTCCAGATGCAGCAGCATGCAGATCACGGCCTTGGAGAAGAATGCAAACCGCTCGCCGTCGTCGTCATAGCCGTAGGGCTTGTCCCGTTTAAAATAATATTCATTGTCGATAAAGTAATAATCGACCCCGTCTTTTTTCAGCAAAAAGATCCCGCAATACTGGCTGCGCCAAGCGAGTTTGACGTTAAAATTCATTAAAAACGTCATCTGTTCACGCCAAACCTGCCCGATCGAGCCGTACAGCGGCGAAACGACCGAGACGTTTTCGCCCAGCTTCACGAGTTCCTTCGGCAGAGAGCCTGCCACGTCCCCGAGTCCGCCGGACTGAGAAAACGGAGCCACCTCGGAGGCGGCGTAGAGTATATTCATGGTGCACTCCTTTCGCTGTAAAACCGTTTCATGTAGGGGGCGACCCCATGGGGTCGCCCGCCGTAACTTTTCTCTCTCGAAAATCAAATCTAATACGCAGTTTGCCCTTATTATATCACGGGCGACCACATGGGGTCGCCCCTACGGCTTTTCAAGCACTTGCTGTTTTTATCACACCACACCGTTTTTGGGTACAAATAGGGGGTTTTCGGCGCATCCGACCAGCACACGCCCCTCGGTAATCACCGTATTCTTGTCGCAGACGAGGCCGGTAATATCGGCATTTTCCCCGACGGTGCAGCCCTGCATCAGAATACAGCCCTTTACCTTGGCATTTTTACCCACCGTAACGCCGCGGAATAAAATCGAATCGCTCACCGATCCCTCAATCCGGCAGCCGTCGGCGACCATCGTATTCGAGATCTCCGCAGTCAATCCGTAGCTGGCGGGCATCTCATCGCGCACCTTGGTATAGACGGGATGATTGTTGAACAGTTCGTCGCGAACCCGTTTTTGAAGCAATGCCATATTCGCGGCGTAATATTCCCGCATCGAGCCGATGCGCAGCGCAGTCCCGGTGACCTCATAAGTATTGATTTTTAACTCGCCGATCACCTTCTGCTGCAGAATCTCCTGCTCAAAATCACAGATACCGCGCCCCTGAGTCTTATCAATCAGTTCCAGTAAAAATTTCTTGCTCATAAACATGGTGTTGAGTCCGCAGTTATATTCACCCTCGGTATTGGGATCGAGCCGTACGCCCTTGATGGCGCCGTCTTTGTTAAGATCATAAGTCACGGTATCGACCAGCCCGTCACCGGACAAGCGCATCTTCTGATAGCAACAGGTGATGTCTGCTCCGCTCTCGATGTGTTTTTCGGCCAGTTCTTCAATGTCCAGATTGAACACAAAATTGCAGTCGCTGAGCACAAACCAATCCACGGTCTCATACTGGATAAAATCGCGGGCGGTCACCATGGCCTCGACCCTGCCGCGGTACATGCCCGAACCGGCCGACGCATACGGCGGAATGATAACCAAGCCGCTGCGCTTACGAGACAAATCCCAGTCGCGTCCGCTGCGCAGATGATCCATCAGCGATTTATAATTGCTCTTGGTGATGACTCCGATGGCGGTGATGCCCGCGTTGACCATGTTGGACAGCGCAAAATCGATCAGCCGGTAACGGCCGCCGAACGGCACCGAGCCGCAGCTGCGCATGGCAGTCAGTTCGCCGATGGTCTTTTCGTGCATATTGGAAAAAATAATAGCGCCGATTCTGTTTGCGCTCATCTGGATTCACCGTCCTTCATGTCGCTGTCGATGATGGCCTTCGGCGCAACCGTACAGCCGCTGCCCACCTTGATGCCCGGCCCGACCACGGCCACACCCCAGTTGTCGCGGCACTTCATGCACTCGGGCCGGAAGCCGACCACACTGGCCGCTCCGATCTCGGCGTTTTCGCCGATAATGGCATACTGCACCTGCGCACCGGTCCGGATAGTCGCTCCGCTCATCACGATGCTGTCAAAAACCTGCGCGCCGTCTTCGATGGTCACACCGGAGAACACAACCGAAAAGTCGAGATCCCCCGCAATCTCACAGCCCTCGCTGACCAGCGAATTCTGAATCACGCTGTTGGTCGAGATATAATGCGGCGGCTTGACCGGGTTTCGGAAATAGATTTTCCAGCTCGGATCGGACAGATCGATGGGCCTTGCCGGATTCAGCAGGTCCATGTTGGCCTCCCACAGGCTGTCGATGGTGCCGACGTCCTTCCAGTAACCGGTGAACGGATATGCATACATCCGTTCTTTTGCCGCCAGCATCTTGGGAATGATGTCCTTGCCGAAGTCATTGCTGCTCTTCGGGTCGGCCTCGTCCTCAACAAGATACTTTTTCAGTTTTTCGAAATTGAAAATGTACACGCCCATACTGGCCTGGTTGGATTTCGGGTTTTTGGGTTTTTCCTCAAACTCGTAGATCCTGCCGTCGGGTTCGGTGTTCATAATGCCGAATCGATTGGCCTCGTCGATGGGCACCTCGAGCACGGCGATGGTGCAGGCGGCCTCATTTTTGATATGTTCTTCCAGCATCTTGGCATAATTCATCTTGTAGATGTGGTCGCCCGACAGAATCACGACGTTATCGGGGCTGTATTCCTCAATAAAAGCGAGATTTTGATAGATGGCGTTGGCCGTACCCTTATACCACTCACTGCCGCGGCTCCGCTGATAGGGCGGCAGGATATGCACGCCGCCGTTGAGCCGGTCGAGATCCCAGGGCAGGCCGTTTCCAATATAGCGGTTCAGTTCCAGGGGCTGATACTGCGTCAAAACCCCGACGGTGTCGATGCCCGAGTTGACGCAGTTGGACAGAGTGAAGTCGATGATGCGGTATTTTCCTCCGAACCCGACTGCGGGTTTTGCCATATCCCGCGTCAGAACATGTAATCGGCTGCCTTGTCCGCCGGCAAGCAGCATCGCAATACAGTCCTTCTTTTCCATCGTCATCATCCCTTCGTTACAGAAAGTTTTCTTTATATTTTGTCCCGCTCGAGAAACACCGCCGACAACGGCGGGAGTGTGAGCGGGATCGAATGGTCAAATCCGTGCATCGGAATATCGTCAACCTTCACAGCGCCGTTATGAATCCCCGCGCCGAAAAACCGCTCGTCGTCGGTAGTCAGCACTTCGCGGTATTGTTCGGCTTTCGGCACGCCGATGCGGTAGCCCTCGTGCGCATTGCCCGCGAAGTTAAACACACAGACCAGCTGTTTATTGCCGTCTTTTCGGATAAACGAGATTACGTCGTTTTGGCTGTCGTCGGCGGCAATCCACTGAAAACCGTCCCAGCCGTTATCGTCTTTCCACAGCGCCGGGTGTTTCAGATAAAATTCATCCAGCACGGCTTTGTAGCCCTGTAATTTTTTATGCGCCTCAAAATCGAGCATAAACCACTCCAGCCCCGAGGCATAGTCCCATTCGCGGAACGGCCCGTATTCGCAGCCCATAAACATCAGCTTCTTGCCCGGATGTGCGGTCATATAGGCCATGAACAGCCGCGTGTTGGCGAATTTCTGGGCATAGTCGCCCGGCATCTTGTCGAGCAGCGACTTCTTGCCGTGTACGACCTCATCGTGCGAAATCGGCAGAATGAACCGCTCGGAAAACGCGTACATCATCGAAAAGGTCAGTTTGTTGTGGCTGCCGCCGCGAAAATACGGATCGGTCTCCATATACGACAACGTGTCGTTCATCCAGCCCATGTTCCATTTAAACGAGAATCCCAGCCCGCCGTCGGCAATCTCGTGGCTGACTTTCGGAAAGCTCGTCGATTCCTCGGCAATCATCATTGTACCCGGATACGCCCCGAGAATATGCCCATTCAACGTTTGCAGCAAGGCTATCGCCTCAAGATTGTGGTTGCCGCCGTGGATGTTGGGCGCCCACTCCTTGCGCCCGTAGTCGAGGTAGAGCATCGCACTGACCGCATCGACCCGGACGCCGTCGAAATGATAGCGGTTGATCCAGTAATCTACGCTCGACACCAAAAAACTGACGACCTCATTTCTGCCGTAGTCAAAATAGTGCGTGCCCCATTCGGGACTCTCACGCTTGCGGGGGTCGGCGTATTCATAACAAAAATCCCCGTCGAATTGATAAAGCCCGTATCCGTCTTTCGGAAAATGCGCGCCCACCCAGTCCATAATCACGCCGACGCCGGCCTTGTGGCAGCGGTCGACAAATTCCATCAGTTCGGGCGGTTCGCCGTAGCGCGAAGAGGGCGAAAAATAGCCGGTTGTCTGATACCCCCAGGACATGTCGAGGGGATATTCGGCCAGCGGCATAAATTCGATGTGGGTGTATCCCATCTTTTTAACGTAGGGAATCAACTCATCCGCGAGCTTTTGATACGAAAAATGGTTCCCGTCTGGATATTGCCGCCACGAACCCGCGTGCACCTCATAGATATTCAAGGGAGCGGTGAAGATATTCTGTTTTTCCCGCCGTTTCATCCAGACCGAGTCGCCCCATTGATGCGTGTTGTCAATCGGATAAAACTTCGACGCGGTACCGGGACGGGTCTGGGTGTGAAATGCATAAGGGTCGGCCTTGAGCACGGCGTTTCCGTCCGCCGAGACCACCCGGTATTTATAGCAGTCGAATTTTTGAACGTTTTTTATGTAACACTCCCATACGCCGTGACTGATTTTTTCCATTTTATCGGCAACGGGAGACCAGCCGTTGAAGTCGCCGACGACCGAGACGTCAGAAGCGTTGGGCGCCCATACGCGGAAAACCGCGCTGTCTCCGGCGGGATGCGCCCCCATAAATTCATAAGCACAAAAGGCACGGCCGGCGTGAAAGTCGGTCAAACGCTCTTTCAGTTCCGTTTTCCCGTCTCTCATCGCCGTCCGCCCCTTCCGATCACTGCAATTTATTTCAATATATCATTTTTACCTTCATTTTGCAAGTACAAATCAGGCCGCCGGGCGTTTTGCAAGCGCCTCGGTCTGAGCCAGCATCGTGTCGGCAAACAGACCGTAGCCCCGCGTGGGGTTGTTGACGAACACATGCGTCACCGCGCCGATCAGCTTGCCGTTTTGCAGAATCGGGCTGCCGCTCATACCCTGTACAATGCCGCCGGTCTGTTCGAGCAATTTGGGATCGGTGACTTCGATAATCAGATTGCGCCCGCCCGAATCCTCGCTCATGTCGATTTTCAAAATTTCAATTTCAAATTGCTGTGGTCCGTTTTCATCGATTGTTGAGAGGATATACGCCTTTCCCGTCTCGATCTCCTGCCGCATGGCCACCTTGACGGCCTCACCGTCCGGCCGGTCGTAGAGCTGCCCGTAAACGCCGCATTCACTGTTGATTTCCAGCGAACCGATGGTGTCGCTCAAAATCGTGCCGACCAGTTCGCCGGGTGTGCCGGATTGTCCCTTGACAATGCCGGTGATTTTGGCTGAGGCGATCTCACCGCCTGAGATCGGCAGCACTTTCCCGCTCTCAAAATCGCTGATGGCGTGTCCCAAGCCGGCGTAAATGCCGTCGGCAGGCCGGTAAAACGTCATTGTCCCGATGCCAGCGCCGCTGTCGCGCACCCACATGCCCGATCTGTATTTTCCATCCTCGGTGCGTTCGGGAATCAATGTCGTCTCAAAGGTTTTGCCGTCGCGCAGCACCTTCAGTTTCAGCTTTTTCCCGCCGCTGTTTTCGATCATACGGGCCAGCTCCTTGGCGCTCATGGGTTTTTTGCCGTTGATCTCCAATATGGAATCCCCCGGCATCAGTCCGGCCTTGGCTGCGGGGCTGCTCTCTCCGTCCTCACCGACACTGACCACCACGACGCCCTCCGTTTTCAGCCGGATACCGAACGCATCGCCCACGGCAATCACGGCGTCGTTGTCCACAATACGCACGTCTACGGTTTTGATCGGCACCGCACCGAACATCAGCTGGGCCTCATAACCCGACCCGGCAGCCAATGTCGTCACAACCGCATCGGTTTTCAGCGACAACCGCCCGTCCGAGAACGGTGCGCCGCCGGTTGTCACATAAAACACGTCGGGATATGACCCCGCACTCAGGCAAACCGCACACATCAGCGCAAACACCGCCGCCGAAGCCGCTCCCGTCACTCTCCGAATCCATTTTCTCGCGTCAAAATTTTTCATATAAAAATTGTCCCCGTTTTTGGGGACATCCTTTCCATCCCTTTTTTACGGCCGTTTTTCGCGCCGGCCGCACTCCTATTTTCAGCCGCCCGAATCGGAATATGAGTGAAAATATTTGATAAATTTCATCCCTTTTATAGATTTTTGTATAGTGGCGTGGTATAATAACGCTTATGGTAACTTTTTGGATTTCGGGCTGAAAAATTTGAAAAAAAATTGCGTTGATTCTGTTCAAAACGCCGCCCGAAAGGAAAGGAAGACAGCAGCAATGCCTGAGATAAAACCGGAACGCATCGCCGACGCGGTCTCGTTTACGGCCATCAACAACAATTTTTTTAAGACGGTCCGTATTTCCGTCAATTTCGTCCTTCCGCTTAACGCAGCAACTGCCGCACAAAACGCGGTGCTGCCTTTTATTTTGTGCCGCGGAAAGGATTTTACAGCCACAAAACGCCGACTGGAAAATCTTTTCGGTGCGCAGTTGAATCCGCGCGTGCAAAAAGTCGCCGATCGGCAGGTGCTTTCCATCGATTTGGAACTTGTCAAATCCGAATACGCAAAAAAAGACCTGCTGCCCGAAGCGGCCGAGCTGCTGTGCGAATTGATTACAAAACCGCCGGTTCGTCTGGGCGCATTTTTCAAAAAAGACACCGACGCCGAAAAACAGAACGTCTGCGGCCTGATTTTGGCCGAGCAAAACGATAAACGCGCATTGGCCATCAAACGCTGCACCGCAATCATGTTCGACGGCCAACCCTTCGGGCTCGATAAATACGGCGAACTTGAACAAGTCGCCGCACTCGACGGCAAAATGCTGTATGCGGCGTGGCAAAACATGCTCAAGACCGCCGTCGTCGAGATTATCTTCATCGGTGCCGACGGCACAGACGAAGTCAAAAAAATCTTTGCCAAACACTTCGGCGGCAAGCGTGAACCGGTCTCTTTCGGCGCAATTGAAACGCCCAAACCCTGTGAGGAATACGGCGAGGTCGAAGAACGCATGAACATCACGCAAGCCAAACTGATCATGGCCTACCGCACCACCGAGATCCTGCCGGGCGATCTGAAAGCGTTCGAAGTCATGCGGTCCTTGTTCGGCGGTTCAACCACCTCAAAATTATTTTCCAACGTGCGTGAAAAACTGGGGTTGTGCTATTACTGCGCGGCTACTTACAATAAATTTTTAGGCATGCTGATGGTCGACAGCGGCGTGCTGGAAGAAAACGTCCCGAAAGCCCGCGAGGCAATCAATGCCCAGCTGAAGGCCATCTGCGACGGTGATTTTACCGATGCCGACGTCACGGATGCAAAGCTCTATCTGCAAAACATCTATCGTTCGACCGAGAGCTCCCTGCAGCAGCTGTCGGCCTATTGGCTGTCCGAAATTTTAGCCGGCACCATGCGTTCTCCCAACAAGGCGGCCGATTCATTCGATTCCGTCTCCCGCGAACTGATCATCGCCGCGGCAAAAAGCTGCTGGCCGGATACGGTTTATCTGCTGGCCGGCACAAAGGAGGACACGAAATGATCTACCAAAGCAAGATATTAAACGAAACCACCGAAATTCTCACTCACCGCAGCGGCCTGACGGTCATTTTGTGTCAAAAACCGGGCGCGGTCAGCAACTATGCGGGCTTCTGCGCCAAATACGGCTCCATCGACACCCGGTTTAAATTATCCGAAGACGACGGCTACACCGACATTGTCGACGGCGTTGCGCATTTTCTCGAACACAAACTTTTCGAAAGCGAACAGGGCGATGCCTTAACGCTGTTTGCCAAAACCGGCGTAAACGCCAACGCGGGCACTTCATTCGATAAAACCAATTATTATTTCACCGCAACCCGCAACTTTTACGAGGCGCTGCGCATCCTGCTCGACTTTGTCACCCATCCGTATTTCTCGGAACAGACCATCGCCAAAGAACAGGGTATCATCGGTCAGGAAATCAAAATGTATGACGATCTGCCGGGCTGGCGGGTCTATTTCAACTTCCTCGGCGCGCTCTATCACAACAGCGCCGTCAAGATTGACATCGGCGGCAGCATCGAAAGCATCTCCAAGATCACTCCGGCGCTGCTCAATAAAATCTATTCGGCCTTTTATTCACTGCGCAATATGGCACTGGTTGTCTCGGGTGATTTTGAGCGCGAAAAGGTGCTTTCTCTGTGCGACGAATGCCTTGTCTTTGCACCCGAAATCGAAATCGTGTCCGACGAAAAGCCCGAACCGCCGGAGATCGTGCGTGATTTTGTCAATCAGCAGCTTGAAGTGGTTATGCCGCTGTTTCAGTGCGGTTATAAAATGCGCAAACCCTCGGCGAATGAAGAGCCGATCTATTTTGCAGCCGGTGAAGCGCTGTGCGAACTGGCCGTCGGCGAGGGTTCGACCCTCTACCGCGAGCTCTACGATACCGGTCTGATCAACTCCAATTTCGGCGGCGGTCTTGACGGCAGCCGCGGTCATTGCTGCCTGATATTCGGCGGTGAAAGCCCGGCTCCGGAGACGGTTGCGGAAAAAATCAAAACTGCTTTTGCCGGCCTCTTCCAAGGCATTTCCGACGAGGATTTTGAACGCGTCAAATCCAAACTCTGCGGACGTATTTTAAATCAATACAACACCCCCATCGGCGCAGGGCGAATCGCCAACGAGGCCTTTTTCTCGGGCGTTGATCCGTTTGCCCATGCCGAAGCCTATTTCAATCTGCAAAAATCCGACCTCGAATCGCTTTTGTCCAAAGAGGTCGACTACAGCCGTTTCGCCCTGTCCACGGTCACGGGTTTTGAACGTTCATAAAAAGTAAATTCATATTAAGTCACCACCGCGCCCACACAAACCCTGTATATAATGGATTCATACCGGTCTGATGAGAAAGGTTGAAACCTCTGCGAAAGGGAGGAAACAAGCATGTCTGAAAACTGGATCTCGTTCCCGAATCTCGGCATCACGTTCAATTTAAATCCGATCGCCTTCACCATTGGTTCTTTCCAAGTTAAGTGGAGTTTGATATTCACGGTCATTGCGGTTATTGTAGGGGGATATCTCTATTTCAAAGCGATCACAAAACAAAATTTTGAGAAAAGACAAGTGTGGAGCGTCACGGCAGTCACGGCGTTTTTCGCATTGGTCGGTGCCCGCCTGCTCTTTGTCATCCCGAATAACCTCTGGCTTATGGATCAAATCTATCAAGTCACCGGATCTTATCCCGATGCCGGTTATTACAACACGCTTTATAAATTTATCGCGTTTTTCGACAAGAATTATGCCGGACTGAATCTGTTCGGCGGTCTGATTTTCGGTCTGATCGCACTGTCGGTTTTGTGTAAAATCAAAAAATGGCCGCTGGCCAAATATCTCGACAGCTTTGCTTTTTCGCTGCCTGCCGCCGTGGCAATCAACGCACTGGGTTACATAACCGATCAAACTTCTTTCGGACAGCACAGCAATTCACTATTGGCCATCAACGGCAGTTATATCGAAGATCAGGTATACAGCCTGTATCAAAGTTCGGTTTTAAGGGGCGGCGCCTCTGTCGGGCCAAACGTCAAATGGATTGTGGGAAATCCGGTCGCACCCACTCCGATTTACGAGATTCTTGGCTGTATTGCCGTGATTTTGATCGTGACCTTGATTTCCAAACGTCTGCTGTTCACCGGTGAAAAATTTCTGTGGTCCCTGGGGCTGTATTCGTTGGTCCGCGCCTTCACCGAAAGTCAGCGCGTCGACGCCGCGCTTTTCTGGAATATGCGTATCAACGTGATGTTTGCCGTAATTGCGGTTGTTGTCTGTGTAATATTGATCGTAATTATCCGCTGGCAGGTCAAGGAAGGCCGCCTGCGCAATATCTCTCAATATATCGACGCCCGCAAGAATAACGGTTTTGAAAACGATGTGTTTGTCCAAAAGGTCTACAGAGGCGAGGCCGCAGATGTCGCCCCCGGCGAGGCCGCAGATGTCGCCCCCGGCGAGGCCGCGGATATCCTCGATGAAGCTCCGGATAAAGCCGAGGATGCAGATACACCCGAACAAACAGGCGGTAAAGGGCAGGTTTGGACTGCCGATGATACCGATGACGATACCAAATAAAATCTCCGAGGAGGAAAACGATGGCGATACTCATTGACGGAAAGGCGCTCGCCGCAAAAGTGAAAAGCGAAGTTGCCCAAGATGCCGAACTGCTGCGCGCAAAAGGTGTAGCCCCCTGTCTGGCGGTGATTCTGGTCGGCGAAGATTCGGCCTCCCAGATCTATGTCCGCAACAAGAAAAAAGCCTGCGAGGAAAACGGGATTGCATCGCGGTCCTTCGAACTCCCCGAAAACACCTCCGAAGCGCAGGTGCTGGAACTTGTCGCCGAACTCAACGCCGATCCCACGGTCGACGGCATTCTAATCCAGCAACCGCTGCCCCGCCACCTCGATCCGCTCAAGCTGATGGAGTCGGTCGATCCCAAAAAGGATGTCGACTGCCTGACCAACGACAGCTGCGGACGCCTGATGTCGGGCAGGCCGTATTTTCTGCCCTGTACCCCGGCGGGCATCATGCGGATGCTCGAAGAATATCACATCCCCGTCGCGGGCAAAAACTGCGTCGTCGTCGGACGCAGCGGCATCGTCGGACGCCCGATGTCCATGATGCTGCTGTGGCAAAACGGCACGGTCACGGTCTGCCATTCCAAGACCAAAGACCTGGCCGCCGAATGCCGCCGTGCCGACATTCTGGTCGTCGCCACCGGCAAACGTAATCTGGTCACCGCCGACATGGTCAAGGACGGCTGCGTCGTCATCGACGTCGGCATGAACCGCGATGAAAACGGCAAGCTGCACGGTGATGTCGACTTCGAAGCCATTGAGAAAAAAGCCTACGCCATCACACCGGTTCCCGGCGGCGTCGGCCCGATGACCATCGCAATGCTGCTGAAAAACACGATTTCCGCCGCGAAAATGCGGCTTGAATCCAAGGAGAGATAAATCAATGAAAACATCAAGAGCGGTTCTTGCTCTTTTCACGGCACTGTTTCTGTTTGCAGGCTGTTCGGCGCCCTCCGCCTCAACGGTTTCCACGGTTTCGACACCGGAAGTAACCGTCCCGACGGTTGTGGAAAACCCCGCATCCATCACCATTACCAATCAAAACTTTTTCGACGGGAAAGACAGCGACCAAAAGGCCGAATGGCTGACCACCCTCGGCCAAAGCGCACCGGAATTAAATATCGGTTCGCTCACGTTGGGTGACAGCGGCTACATCGAGACGGTCATTGAGATGGCCCAAAGCAAGACCCTGAGCGGTTTTGTCTATGTAGACAACTACGCCGACCTGTGGACATTGGTCAACGCGGGCGTGGTTGTTCCGCTCGACCAATACGTCGAAGACAGCGACATATATGCCTCTCTGCCCGAAAACTTCAAAGCGGCACTGACGGCCAACGGTTCGGTCTGGGGCATTCCCGCCGACGGCGAATACGTTCTGCCCTGGGTGCGCAGCTACCGCACAGAGTGGCTCACAGAGCTGAATCAAACCGTTCCGACAACCACTGATGAACTGAAAACCCTACTTGCAGCCCTTGTAGAACACGAGGAAGCCGGCCTCTATACCGTAAACGCCACCGGACTCGCCGATATTTTCGCGGCTTTCGGCGCGCCGCTGACCTATGGAAATCCCATCGGCTATAACGAAACCCTCGGCTGTGTGGCCGACGCCATGCTGACCGACGGAGCGCAGAACGCACTCTCGTACTTACGCGAACTCTATGCCATAGGCGCCATCAACAGCGACTTCCTTGAGACCGATTATGACGAACTGGTCAAAATAATGACCAAAGGCACCGCCGCGAGTACCTATTATCCGCTGGGCGGCGCCAAGTTGAGTTTCGGCGCCACGCTGGCCAAGGACAGCGATCTTACACAATATCAAATTTACACCGAATCGACCGGCGGCCTCAACGGCAGCGGCGCCCCGATCACGGTGCAGGGCGGGGCCTATTGCCTGCTCACCGGCAGCAGTCAACCGCTTGAAACCACCCGCTATCTGCTTAAAATGCTGTGGGGCAGCGAGAGCAACTGGCTCAGCTGCAGCATCGGCATCGCGGGGTATACCAAAACCGACAGCGGACTGGTACTCGATTATGCCGACAGCAATCATGCGCTGATCCCGTGTCCGAATCTCTGCGGCACGCTGCCTGGCATGTTCGAGGCCAAGGATTATATGCGCTTCTACAACGACACCTCCGACGCCGAGATAGAGCTCGCGCAGGTCGCCTCGGTGCACTATTACACGATGATCACCGAAGGCCTTGCAAACGGCAGTTTCTATTTCCGCCATCCGCTGCTGTTCGGTATCTCCTCCGTGACCTATTCCGAAAAAGCGGACGATTACAACGCCGCCTTTGTTAAATTGTTGCAATCGGCGATCACCGACTCAACTATCACGGTTGCTCAAGCGCTGGACGTCTATAAGCAGGATATGTTGGCACTTGATGCCGAAATAGTCCTGACCGAAGCCAACACCGCGTTCGGCATCTATCCGGTTCAGAGCTATTATCCGGTTGTCGAAACTTCAAGCGCAGTCTCCTCTCAGTCCTGACGACCGTTTAGCCGAATAAATCCTTACCCTGAAAGGATGATTATAAATGATGACAAGCCGCGAAATCATGCTGGCCACATTGAATTTTGAAAAACCGGAGCGCGTTGCGCTCAATTTGAAAGATCCGAATAATCCTGTTTTTGACGACACCTGCTGGATTTCCGCACTGCCCGACAAACAGTTCGACGGCAGCTGGAAAAGTCCCGAAGAGGTCCTCTCAAAATACCCCGACCTCAAAAATTTCCGGGGCGAGGTGCGCACCGACGAATACGGCAACCTATGGGGACGCCTGCCCGGCGATTTCGGCTGCGGCGAGGTCATCCACGGCGCGATCACCGATTGGGAGCAGCTCAAGGACTATCAGCTTCCGCACATCTCCGACAAAGCCCGTTTCGCCAACTCCAAAAAAGATTTTGTCAAAGATAAATTCTCAATGGGCGGGCTGCCCGGTTATCCGTTCGCCATCATGCGCTATATTCGCAAGATGGAATATTTCTTCGAAGACCTGCTGCTCGAACGCGAAAACGTCATGATCCTCAACGAGATGGTCATGAAAGAAATTCTCGGCGTGATCGACAATTACGGCGAACTGGGTACCGACGCGATCTTCACCTGCGAGGACTGGGGCACGCAGGACCGGCTGCTCATCAGCCCAGCGTTGTGGCGCGAGGTCTTCAAACCCTCGATTAAGCGGATTTTCGACCGCATCCACGAACACGGCATGTATGCCATCATGCATTCCTGCGGCTATATCTGGGAAATTCTGCCCGATCTGGTCGAAATCGGTGTGGATTGTATGCAGTTTGACGCGCCGACCCTGATGGGTATGCAGCGGGTCAGCGACCTGTTCGGCAAAAAGGTCTCGATGTTTTCCCCGGTCGATATTCAGACAATCCTGCCGATTCCCGACCCGGAAGTCACCCGCCGAAGCGCACGGGAAATGATCGACACCTTCTGTCCCAAGGGCGGCGGCTTGATTTTAAAGGACTACGGCGATTATAAAACCATTCAAATCCCGCCGGAAAACGTCGCCGCCATGCACGACGAGTTCATCAACTACGGCGCAAATCTCTCAAGATTTTATAAATAATGTAGGGGCGGATATCATCCGCCCGTGCAGCAAAGAGGTGTCAACCATGGACAAAATTAAAGTCGCCATCATCGGACTCGGGCGCAGCGGACGCAACATCCACGCCAAGCATCTGCTCACCGACGACCGCTATCAAATCGTCGCCGCCTGCGATGTGCTGGCCGACCGCCGGGAGCGCGCCAAAGCCGAGTGGAACTGCGATGTCTGCGCCGATTACCGCGACCTGATTAAAAGGAACGATATTGACCTGTACATCAACGCCACCCACAGCGACACCCATTACGCCATCACTAAAGAGTTGCTCGCCGCCGGCAAGTCGGTCGTCTCCGAGAAACCGGCCGCCAAATTGCCCGAAGAGGTCGAAGATTTGATAAAAACCGCCGAAAAAAGCGGCAGCAAGTTCTTCGCTTTCTTCCAGCAGAGCCGCAACGCGCCGTATTTTATCAAAGCCAAAGAGATCGCCGACAGTGGCGTTTTGGGGCGCATTGTCTTCGTGCGGGTCGCATTCGACGGATTTTCCCGCCGCTGGGACTGGCAGACGGTGCAGCGCAAAGTTGCCGGCAATCTTTATAATACCGGACCTCATCCGGTCGATCAGGCGCTTCGGTTTTTGAATTACAACGGCATGCCCGAGGTCTTTTGCCACATGGACCGCGCCAACAGCTACGGCGACGCCGAGGACTTTGTCAAAATCCTGCTCAAAGCGCCCGAATGCCCGCTGGTCGAGATCGACATCTCGTCCTGCTCGGCCTATCCGGACACGACTTATACGATTCAGGGTACCCGCGGCTCGCTCAAGGGCACGATGACCCACATCGACTGGAAGTATTTCGATGCCGAGACCGCGCCCAAACACGAACTCGTTCTGACCCCGATGGTCGACGAAAACAATCTGCCGACCTATCCCGCCGAGACCCTCACTTGGACGGAAGAACATTGGGATATTCCCGAGGAACAGGCCGATCTGTTCAAGACCATCAGCAAGCGGTATTACGATCTGGTCTTTGATTCGCTGACAACCGGCGCCGTGTTCCCGATCAAGCCCGAACAGGCGATCCAGCAGCTCAAAGTCATCCGGGAGTGCCACCGTCAGAACCCGTTCCCGGTCAAGTTTTAAACGCTCCCCCGAACGAAAGGAAATCACTATGGAAAAACTGCCTTTTAAAATCGATCTGTCCGATAAAGTTGCGGTTATCACCGGCGCGGGCGGCGTACTGTGTTCCGGTTTCGCCAAGTCATTGGCGGCCTGCGGCGCAAAAGTCGCGGTACTTGACCTGCGGCTCGAAGCGGCGCAAAAAGTCGCCGACGAGATCACCGCAGACGGCGGAATCGCCGTTGCGGTCGCCGCCAACGTGCTCGAAAAGGCCTCCCTCGAGACCGCGCGCAAAGAGGTCGCCGAAAAACTCGGCGTCTGCGATATCCTGATCAACGGCGCGGGCGGCAACAATCCCAAGGGCACGACCGACAATGAAACTTTATCGCTCGCCGATCTGGATAATCCCGACATCCGCACCTTTTTCGACCTCGACCCCGACGGCGTGTCGTTTGTCTTCAATCTCAACTTCATCGGCACGCTGCTGCCGACGCAGGCCTTTGCCAAGGACATGGCCAAAAACGGCGGCGGCATCATTTTAAATGTCTCGTCGATGAACGCCTTCCGCCCGCTCACCAAAATTCCGGCCTACAGCGCGGCCAAAGCGGCGGTCTCGAATTTCACGGCGTGGCTGGCGGTGCATTTCGCACCGGTCGGCATCCGGGTCAACGCCATTGCCCCGGGCTTCTTTGTGACGAATCAAAATTATAATCTCCTGTTCGATGCCGAGGGCAACCCCACGGCGCGCTCCAAGAAGATTCTGGCCCACACCCCGATGAACCGCTTCGGCGAGCAGGAAGACCTGACCGGTACCTTGCTGTGGCTGTGCGACAACGGGGCCTCCGGCTTCGTCAACGGCGTGGTCGTCCCGGTCGACGGCGGTTTTGCCGCCTACAGCGGCGTCTAAATCGGAACTGCTTACGCAGTTCCTTTAGAAGAATATTTCTTACGCAATATTCTTCCCGACTGCAAATAACTCCTTCGAAACCGGGAAGAACATTTCTTGCGCAATATTCTTCCTAATCTCCGAAAACTCTTATTAAAATCAAACTGCGTGCAAAAATGTAGGGGCGGATATCATCCGCCCGCCAACTCACTATTCGAATGATAAAAAACGAAGGGTTCTCGTTTGAGAATCCTCCGTTTTTATTTGCAAATCTGCGGAACCTGCCATCGGCAACCCTGATATCTTTTTAACTCGTCTTTGCGAGAAAAAGCGTGGGGCAGAGCCCCATGCTTTGACGAAGCAATCCAGAAGCCCAACCGATCCGAATTGCCGCGGGGTTGAAGCCCCTCGCAATGACGACCGAATCCAATCAATTTTCAGATCACTACATTTCTGTTGCAAATTTTCACTTATTATATCTTTGTAACCTTACTTTTTTACTCCATATATAGCGTATAAATCCGATGCAAATACTCTTTCCCCCGGAACACATAAACCTTGGTCTCTCCGCAAAACCGGAACCCGTGCCGTTCCGCCAATCTGACCGATCCGAGGTTTTCGGGGTAAATATGCGCGTCAATCCGTTTCAATTTCATCCGGTCCCGGGCAAACACCAAAATCGCCTCCAGCGCTTCCGACATATATCCTTTGCCCCAAAAATCCGGCTGCAAATCGTAACCGATCTCGGCTCTTTGATTGCGTCTGTCCCAGTTGTGAAACCCGCAGGTGCCGATCTTTTCGCCGCCGTCCTTCAAGACCAAAATCCAGCGGTGCAGGGTACGGGGCTCGGGCTGCGTGAAATAGTCAATCAGTTCATCGGCCTCTTCCAGATTGGAAAACGGCTCGGTGTCATATAAATACCGGTTGACGGAATCATCGGAAAATTGCTTTAAAATGAACGCCCTGTCGTCGGCAGAGATGTTTTTGAGCATCAGTCGTTTTGTTTCGATCGGTGAAAAAAATTCGGATTCCCCCATTTTTTCTCCTTTCAGCTGCTCTGCTTCTGTTCCTCCTCGACGATCATCCGCTTGCGCATCCACGGCAGCATAATCCGCTCACGCGGCATCTTGGGCGGTTCTTTCCAGTTCTCGGGATTGATCTTGGGCAGCAGAGTAAACACCATCAGACTGACCCCGGCCTCCAGCACAAACGTCATAAACAACAGCATCTGAACGCTGTTCAGCGCCAGCCCGAATAAGGTGATCGAAAAATCCCCGACCAGTTTGACAAAACCGGTGCCGAACAGCATGCTCAGCAGCGCCGATGAATGCACCGCAATCACATAAAACGACATATACGCCGTTCGGTCGGCCTCCGGAAGGTTAATATACGGGAAATTCGAATAGGTCAGCGTGATAAACAGACCCGTGACGTGCTGCATCAAACGAACCGTGATAAATAACCAATTTAAACTCCCGTCGACATTATGTACAAAAGTATACAACAAATATGTCGGTGCCTGAATCAACACCCAGATCGCATAGGTCTTGAACCAAGACCAACGCGCGATCTGCCGTTTGGCGATGTTTCCGAACAGAATAAATACGAGGAAATACGAGGCGTTGATGCCGTTGATCAGCGAATAGCTGACCTTGACGTTTTCGATCAAATGCACGTTGATGAACGGAGCCGAGACGTTGGCGGCAAACGTATAAGCGAACATGACCAACATTGTCAGCATGAATTTTTTATTTTTAAAAGGCAGTGTCAGAACTTTTCCGGGACTGAGTTTCTGTGCGGTCTGCGGATACGGGTATTCCTTGGGCAGCAGCAGCACCAACACGTCAAAGAAGGCGATGGCATAGGCAATAAAACGCAGGATGACAATGATGCGCAGCTGTTCGGGACCGCCGGCGGGCAGCGCGTCGGTGATGGCCGAGGAGGCGATCAGCACCGCGCCCGTCATGATGTTGTTAATAATGTTGGACTGGTTGAAATAATCCGCCCGGATGTCCTCCGGCAAAAAATTGAGGTGCCACACCGAATAGCCCTGTGAAAAGATGTTGTTAACGGCGTTTGCCAAAAAAATGATTATGGCAAAACCGATAATCCGGGAACTCGGATCCTTCACCAATTGGGGCAGCAGCGTCAGTCCCAGAATATTGATGGTGTAATAGAGAATACGCCCTCCGGCCAATACCCACTTGCGCTTTTTAAACCGCTCCAATACGAGCGGCGACAATAAACAGAACAGCGACGCCATATACGGCACGAACGAGAGAATGCCGATATTGACGAGATTAATCCCGTATCCGACCAGGAATCCGGAATAAAACACGCCGCCGGTGAGGTTTGCGGCAATGCTGGCGATGACCGCCGAAGCGATCATGGCGGAACGGCCGCGCGCTTTTTCCTCATGCAGATTGAACACGCGGAAAAAAGCCGAATTTTTTATAACAATTTTTATATTTCTCATGCTGTTAAATCCTTCATAAAAAGCGAACGCATTTCCCGTTCGCTAAACATTATTTTACTGAAATTCTCGGCGCTGTCAATCAATTTATGAAAATTTGTTATTTGCGCTGTTTTTCCTTGTCAATCCGGCACATTTTTGGTATAATTTCTGAGGAAATGCCGAAAAAACCGATTATTCAGCATTGAAAACACACATAACATCCGGCCCGGGGTTCCCCGGAATGAACCGAATTGCCGATCCCGTTTTGCTCTTTACTTTATCTTCGGAGGCAGCAAATGAAACAATATCCCCCCAAACTCTATCTGGCCTCGGGTTCCCCGAGAAGGCGCGAATTGCTGACTTTGGCCGACATCGCATTTGAAGTACGACCCTGCAACGACCCCGAAGAGACAACTGCTGTCACTCCGGTTCAAACCGTGCTCGATCTGTCGTCGCATAAAGCGCACGCGGTGTTTGACGGCCTGAAAAACGACGGGGCAAAGGACTTTGCCGTCTTGGGCGCGGACACGATTGTCGTCATCGACGGCGAAATAATCGGCAAACCCCAAGATGACGAAGACGCACGGGAAATTTTAAAAAAGCTCTCGGGCCGCACGCACGAAGTTTTCACCGGCGTCTGCATTTTAGTGAATGAAAACGGTAAAACCCGTAAAAAGACCTTTTGTGAACGCACCGCTGTCACGATGTACCCGATCACCGATACTGAGTTAGACGATTATCTTGCCAGCGGCGAGCATATGGACAAGGCGGGTGCCTATGCGATTCAGGGGCTTGCGGTCAAATTCGTGCGCAAAGTCACCGGCGATTACAGCAACATCGTCGGCCTTCCGGTCGCCCGCGTCTATCACGAGTTATCCAAACTACACGTGCTTTGATGATTCATCTGTAGGGGCGATTCGTAATCGCCCGTATCACATCCGTAGGGGCGGATATCATCCGCCCGCCGAGCAATACTTTAATGATTGATTCTGCACACATCAACCGTAGGGGCGGCCCCGTGTGGCCGCCCGCAACTCGTTATCTGTATCAAAATGATGCCGGTTCCTAATGTATCAGGGATTTACATCTCGTCTGCCGGATAGCACGTGTTTTCGAATCTTATTCCCCTCTGAAAGGTGTCGTTTACGACGCCTTAGGGGCAGGCACGTAGTGCCGGGGTGGTCATTTCCCGTAGGGGCGGATATCATCCGCCCGCCGAGCAATACTTTAATGATTGATTCTGCACACATCAACCGTAGGGGCGGCCCCGTGTGGCCGCCCGCAACTCGTTATCTGTATCAAAATGATGCCGGTTCCTAATGTATCAGGGATTTACATCTCGTCTGCCGGATAGCACGTGTTTTCGAATCTTATTCCCCTCTGAAAGGTGTCGTTTACGACGCCTTAGGGGCAGGCACGTAGTGCCGGGGTGGTCATTTCCCGTAGGGGCGGATATCATCCGCCCGCCGAGCAATATTTTAATGATTGATTCTACACACATTAACCGTAGGGGAGGCCCCGTGTGGCCGCCCGCAACTCGTTATCTGTGTGGTCATTCCCGATGGGGATCGGTCTTGTTCCCGTCGCGGCAGTACCTTCCTTCTTTACTTTTCATGATTACTGATTCCCCCCATTTCCCCGGGCGGCCACATGGGGCCGCCCCTACGGTATACAAATCCCGCCCGGCGATTTGTTTCGCTTGAAAAAAACCGCTGTTTATGTTATCCTATAAACGGCTCTTTATAACTTTAAGGAGTAAAACCTTTAAGGCGAAAGGACGGTCGTCAGATGCAAAAGATACTGACCTTCTGCTCGGGCAAGGGCGGGGTGGGCAAATCCACCGTCGCCACCTGTGTCGCCGCTTCCATCGTCTGCCGCGGAAAACGCGTGCTGTTGGTCGACGCGGATCAGGGCATTGCGGGGTTGGACATCATGCTCGGTATGGAAAAACCGGCGCTGTTCGACATCTGCGACGCCGTCGCAAAGCGCTGTGAGGTCTCGGATGTGGTGATCCCGTGCCCCGGGCTGGCCGGCCTGAGCACCGCTTCGGTCGCCTTATCCCCCGAAAAATTCTGCACCGGCGAAGACATCTCGCGATTCTGCCGCATCATGGCGGGCCAATTTGATTTTATTATCATCGACGCACCCGCCGGACTCGGACGGGAATTCGACAGCGCGGTTACGGCAGCGGACGAAGTTGTCATCGTCTCGACGCCGGATGACGCAGCGCTGCGGGCGGCGACCAAAACCGGTGCGCTGATTGCAAAAATGGGCAAAAAAAGCCGCCTCCTGCTCAATAAATACGACAGACGGCTGGTACGCAAAAAAATCGCCCCTTCCATCGATGATTTTGTCGACGCCGTGGGCAGCCAGCTGTTGGGCGTCATCCCGTTCGACTCGGAATTTTCAAAACTCTCACGCAAAGGCGTGCTGATGCTGCCGCGTTCGGCTGTCAGCGTTCAGTCGTTTTACAATATCGCCGCCCGAATCTGCGGCAAATACGTACCATTGATGCGCCTTTAATAAAGGCAGAAAGGTTCAAAGATGAACATCGCGCTCATTGCCGACAACGACAAAAAAGAACTTTTGGTGCAGTTCTGCACCGCTTACAAAGGAATATTGGCCAAGCATGACCTGTGTGCCACAGCCGCAACCGCGAAATTGGTTTCCGAAGGTGCGGGGTTAAAAATATTATCGCTGATGTCGGGTTCTCAGGGCGGCCTAGAACAAATCGCGGCGCTGGTAAGCTGCGACCGCATCGACATGCTGCTCTTTTTCCGCACCCCGAACGAACAGCGGGTAAACGGCGCCGAACTCAATTTAATGCGCCTGTGTGACGCCCATACGGTGCCGATGGCCACCAATATCGCAACCGCCGAGGTGCTGATCCACGGTCTTGCCAACGGCTGGCTCGACTGGCGTGACATCGTCAATCCCAAGAATTGACCGCGATTGATTTTCAACCCGTCATCAAAATCCTTATTCCCCTTTATGTAGGGGTGGCCCGCAGGCCGGAGTGGTTCTTTTTAAGTAATCAATCTGTTACTTTAAATTTTATTTCATAAACAGAAGGATGATATAACAAATGCCCATCAAATTTCAAAAACCGCGCGGCACGGCGGATTTGCTGCCCAAACAGTCGGCCGCTTTCCGCAAAATCGAAGAAATTTTTTCGACCGAAGCCCTTCTTGCCGGCTTCGGCCAAATTCGCGTTCCCACTTTTGAAAAGACAACGCTGTTTGCGCGCAGTTCCGGCGAGACCTCCGACGTCGTCAGCAAGGAGATGTACACCTTTACCGACCGAGGCGGCGAGGAGCTGACTTTAGCCCCCGAGGGCACGGCGGGCGTCGTGCGCGCCTTTTTGGAAAACGGCCTTGCCGGAGAGGCACTGCCGCAGAAATTGTTTTATTTCACAACGTGTTTTCGTTATAACCGCCCGCAGGCGGGCCGTCTGCGCGAATTCCATCAAGTCGGTTTCGAGATTTTCGGCGCGGATTCCTACTTGGCCGAGGCCGAGTTGATCGTGTTGGTCAACAAAGCACTTAAAAAAATCGGCATCGCAGACGCGGTAACCACCAAACTCAATTCCATCGGCTGCAAACAGTGCAGGGGCGAATACAAAAAAGCGCTGGTCGCTTATTTCGAACAGTATAAAGACACTCTCTGCGAGACCTGCAACGATCGGCTTTATAAAAACCCGATGCGCATTCTGGACTGCAAATCGCCCGAATGCAAAACCGTTGCCAAAGGTGCGCCGGTCATCACCGACTACCTCTGCGACGATTGCAAAACGCATTTCGACGCACTCTGTTCCTTACTCACCGACCTCGGCGTCAAGTATGAACTTGATACCGGCATCGTGCGCGGTTTGGACTATTACAACGGCCCCGTGTTTGAGTTTGTCACCGACCAACTAGGCGCACAGGACGCGGTCGGCGGCGGCGGACGCTATGACGGGCTTGTCGAAGAACTCGGCGGGCAACCCACTCCGGCACTCGGCCTTGCCATGGGCATCGAACGCATGGTTCTACTGGCCGAAAAATGCGGCTGTGATTTCCCGAAACCCGCCGCGGGCAGATTATTTATGATTCCGATCGGAGATGAGACCAGGCCGCGCGCAGCGCGGCTGGCCGACGCCGTGAAATCCGCCGGAATCCCCTGTCAGACGGAACTCTCGACCCGCAGCTTGAAGTCCTCGATGCGTTACGCCAACAAGATGGGTTTCGATTTCACCTTGATTTTGGGCGAAGACGAGCTGAAAACCGGCAAATATGTTCTCAAAGATATGAAAAACGACCGCGAACTTACCGTCGAAAACGAAGACGGATTGATCGCAGCGCTGAAATAAATCATTACGAAAGAAGAAATTTATATGATAAAACGAACTCAATACGCCACCGAAATCACCAAAGCCGACCTCGGCAAAACCGTGTCGGTCTGCGGCTGGGTGGCCAGACAGCGCAACCTCGGCGGGCTGATTTTCGTCGACCTGCGCGACCGCACCGGCATCATTCAGCTGGCTTTCGACGACGCCACCGACCGCAAAATTTTCGATCTGGCGTTTACATTGCGCAGCGAATTCGTCATCGGCGCAACCGGAACGGTGCGCGAACGCGAAAGCAAGAATTACGACATTCCAACCGGCGAACTCGAGGTTTTCGTGACCGATCTGCAGCTCTTTACAAAGAGCGAGACCCCGCCGTTCGAGATCATCGACAACTGCAACGCCAACGAAGAACTGCGCCTGCGCTACCGTTATCTCGACCTGCGCCGTGCGCCGCTGCAAAAAAACATCATTACGCGCCATAAACTTGCCCAAGTCACCCGTGAATACTTTTACGAAAACGGCTTTATCGAGATCGAGACCCCGATGATGATCAAGTCCACCCCCGAGGGCGCGCGCGACTATATCGTGCCGTCCCGCATCCACCCGGGCAATTTCTACGCGCTGCCCCAATCCCCGCAGTTGTATAAACAGCTTCTGATGCTTTCCGGCTTTGACCGTTATATCCAGTTAGCCCGTTGTTTCCGCGACGAGGATTTGCGCGCCGACCGCCAGCCCGAATTCACCCAGATCGACCTTGAGATGTCCTTCGTCGATGTCGACGATATTCTCGCGATGATCGAGGGCTATATGAAGCGGGTTTTCGAGCGCATGCTCGACCGCCAAATCGAGCTTCCGATCCGCCGCCTGACCTTTGCCGACGCGATGAACCGCTTCGGCTCGGACAAACCCGACCTGCGTTTCGGCATGGAGATTCAGGATGTCAGCGAATTGGTCAAGGACTGTGGTTTCGGGGTTTTCTCCGGCGCAGTACAAAGCGGTGGCAGCGTGCGCTGCATCGTCGCCAAGAACAGTGTTTCGACGCTCACCCGCAAGGAGATCGATAAACTCACCGAAACCGCGCGCGGCATCGGCGCAAAGGGGCTTGCCTATGTCCGCTGGAGCGAAGACGAGCCGACCTGTTCTTTCGGAAAATTTTTAGCCGAAGGCGAACTAACCAAGCTGCTTGCCGCCGTCGGATGCGAAAAAGGCGACACGGTGTTGTTCGTCGCCGATAAAAACAAAACCGTCCTGTCGGTGCTCGGTTCTTTGCGCAACATCGTGGCAAAACAGCTTGATATTATCCCGAAAGACCGATACGAACTCGTTTGGATCGTCGAAATGCCGTTTTTTGAATTCGACGAAGAGAGCGGCGAGTGGGTCGCGATGCATCACCCCTTTACCATGCCGCTCGAGGAGTGTATGCCCTATCTTGAGAGCGATCCGGGAACCGTGCGTGCCAAATCCTATGACCTCGTATTGAACGGCATCGAACTGCTCTCCGGTTCGATCCGCATCAACGATCCGGCGCTGCAAAACCGCATGTTCAGTTTGCTGGGTCTGACTCCGGAGCAGATCCAGTCCAAATTCGGCTTTTTGGTCGACGCTTACCGCTACGGCGCACCGCCGCACGGCGGCGTGGGCCTCGGCCTCGACCGTCTGGCAATGCTTCTCTGCGGCGCAGATTCCCTGCGTGACGTCACGGCGTTCCCCAAAGTTCAGAACGCCTCCGAGCTGATGAGCGGCTGCCCGTCCCCGGTCGATCTGAAACAACTCGACGAACTGAAAATCAATCTAAAATAATCGCCGGTGGAGTCGCCGGTGACAATACGCAAATCATAAATTACTAAAATTCTGATAAATAGGTGACTGCAAGCCAAACCTCAAATCCAGCGAAAGGACGACATGAATATGGGCAAAGCCGGCAGGGCGATATCCGAATTCGTCAAAAAAGTGGATATAGCGCTGATCCTGCTGTGCCTGTCTCTCTCGGGTTTCGGCGTTGCGGTGATCTACAGCGCGACCCACAACACCTCCACCCGTCATGCGGTCGTCCAGTGTCTCGGCATCGGAATCGGCCTATTTGCAATGATTCTGGTCTCGCTCATCGACTACGAGGTATTATTAAAGCTCTGGAAGGTCTATGTCCCGCTTTGTATTCTGCTGATGGTGCTGACCTATATCTGGGGCTATACCCCCGCCGGAACCGATAACAAAGCCTGGCTCCAATTGCCCGGTGGTCTGCTGCTTCAGCCCTCCGAACTGCTCAAACTCGCGTTCATCTATACACTCTCTCTGCACATACAAACCCTGGGCGATAAGATCAAAACGGCCAAAGGCGTGCTGGGTCTGGTCGCACATGCGGTGGTTCCCATCGGATTGGTGCTGATCCAGCGCGACTGGGGTTCGATGATCATCTTCGTGTTTATCTTCTTATTCATCACGTTCTCGGCGGGAGTGCAGTTCCGATATTTCGCCATGGCGTTCGGCGCAGCGGCGGTCTCTGTTCCGCTGTTGTGGACCTATGTGCTCAAAACCTATCAGAAAAAGCGGATTTTAGCGGTCTATTTCCCCGAACTCGACCCCGACTACGACTATATCTATCAACAGATCATGGGCAAATTCTCCATCGGCTCGGGCGGCTTTTTCGGCACGGGGTGGCTGCAGGGTCCGCGCACGCAAGCCTCTCTCGTGCCGGAGCAGCGCAACGACTTCATCATCGCGGCGCTCGGGGAGGAATTCGGCTTTCTGGGCTGCCTGATCGTGTTGATTCTCGTTTTTGCAATCCTGATGCGAATTTTAAACGCGGCCAAATCCTCCCGTGACATTGCGGGCAAGAGTATCTGCGTCGGCGTATTTGCGATCATCCTGACCCAGACCATCATCAACGTCGGCATGACGCTGTCACTCGTGCCGGTCATCGGCGTGACATTGCCGTTTTTCTCCTCGGGAGGGACCTCTGTCATGGTCAGTTTCATTTCCATCGGCATGGTGCTTGGGGTCTATAACCAGCGTGAGCGATACGTTTTCTTCGACAAAGTCATCCGGTAAGAATTCGATCATACATTATTATAAAACGGTTTTTCTTTTAGCAGGATAGGAGGGTAAAATCATGCGAAAAGACGCTGCTGATAAGCTCAACGACGGCATCCGGGAACGGCAAGGCATCGCCCCCGGCGGTATCATCGACTTCGAGGGCATTCAGATTTTGATCTGCTATCTGCTCAAACACATCCCGCAGACGCTGACCAAGGCGCAGCTCGACGAGATTCTGCCGGGCAGCGAGCTGGTCAACTATTTCGACTTCTCCCAGGCGCTCGACCTGCTGCAGCAAAACGGCAACGTCGAACGCGGGGAAGACGGCAGTTTTTCCATCACCCCGCGTGGCGCAAAAAGCTGCGACATTCTGCAGGACTCGCTGCCGGTCTCGATCCGCGACCGGATTTTGGGGCGCGGCATGCGGGTGGTACACAAGACCGATATGCTGGCCGAAAACGAGTTCTCGATCGAAACGGTCGACGACAACGTCTGTTTGGTCTGCAACATAAAGGATCACGGCGGCATGCTGATGTCGGTACGCGCGGCGGTCGGCAGCGGCGAACTGGCGGCTTCTCTGGGCCGGCAGTTCCTCAAAAACCCCGAACTGCTCTATAACGCGGTTTTCGCGGTTCTCTCCGCCGACAGCGGCCAGCTCTCCGCATTGGCAGAGCGTATGAAATAAATGGTTTTTACGTAAAATTTGTTTGCACTAAAGTGTTTCTTTGAATTTCTAAATTCATAAAACACCTATTCCCCTCTATGGAGGGGTGGCACAAAGTGCCGGGGTGGTCAAAGGAAATGTGTCCCCGCAGTGGTAGAAGGCTTCCCTCTGTAGGGAGCGACGCCCTCGTCGCTCCGCAGTTTCACACTCAGTGATTTATGCAACGGGATAGCTGAAAATTCCCCTCTATAGAGGGGCGCCCGCATAGCGGACGGGGAAATAGAAATTTAGCGCCCTTTTGGGCGCTTTTTTATACCGTAACCGCCGGAATGATCGCACTCATGAAGCGGGCCAACGCAGTTCGCCCCTACACCAGTCATCGTCAGCCGTTTTCACCGCACCAATTCGCCCACGTCGGCAGCCGCCTCGGTGCCGTCGGGAAAGAAATACGCGTCGAAAATTGCCTTGGCCACGTTGGCCGCCTCACCGCCGTGCCAGCCGTGCTCAATCACAATGGCCACCGCAATCTGCGGATCGTCATACGGTGCAAAAGCCACGAACACCGCATTCGGAGAACCGCTGCTGACTTCTGCGGAACCGGTTTTGCCGCCGACTTTAATCGGATAATCGCCGAAAACCCCCGCGCCAGTACCATCTAGGGTCACGCTGAGCATGCCTTTCATCACCGAACTGATGTTCTTCGGGTCGAGTTCCACCGTTCCGGCGACCACCGGCTCATCGGCGACCAGCGTCTCGGTGCCGTCTTTCGAAACCACCTGCTTGACGATGCGCGGCTGATACCGGATACCGCCGCTGCAGATTGTGGCGATATAGTTGGCCAGCTGAAGGGGTGTGAACAAATTATCGCTCTGCCCGATGGCGGCCTGCAGCGTATCACCCGGTACCCATACCTCGCCGATGGAGGAGCGATACGTGATGCCCGCGACGATACCGGAGCTCTCGGGCAGACCGATGCCGGTCTTCTCTCCGAATCCGAAGGACTTGGCGTAATTTTCAATCACTTGTATCGTGGTCAGCCGTCCGACCTCGAAGAAATAGAAATTGCATGAAACCGCCAGTGCATGTTCGAGTGAAATCGGCCCGTGCGTGCCTAAGCATTTGGGCTGGTAATCTTCATAATAAGTGTAGATATGCGTACAGGTGACCTTGGTATTCACCGTGATGGTGCCGGTCTCAAGCGCGGCCAAAGCCACCAACGGTTTATAAGTCGAACCGGGCGGATATGTACCCTGAAATGCACGGTTATAAAGCGGTTGATTCTCGGCGTTCAACACCGAATTATAATCGTTCAGCAAATCGTCCAAACTGTAGGTGGGATAATTGGCCGCAGCCAGCACTTCACCGGTATCGACTTCAATCACAACCGCAGCGCCCGCATCGGCGTCGGCGCCTTGATTACCCTCATAATTTCCCTTTGCTGCGATGTTTTGAATCGTCTCAGCCAGCGCGTCCTGTGCCACTTTCTGCAAATCACTGTCGATGGTCAATACAACAGTCGCTCCGGGGATCGGATCAGTCGCCTTGGTAACCGTAGTCTCGGGATCGTCGGAATTGGTCACGGTCGTCCCATCGGTGCCGCGCAGATAACTCTCCATCATCTTTTCGATACCGCTTTTGCCGACCTCGTCATCCAGCGCATAACCCTGCGCCTTGAGTTCTGCATACTCCTCGGCATAGATCGGGCCGGTATAGCCGATGATGTGCGCGGCGATATCGGGCATATAATAAGTGCGCTCGGGCACCGCGGCAATATAGACGCCGGGCAGCAGTTCGCTCTGTTCCCTGACCGCCGTAATCGTCGCCATCGATATGTTCTTGGCAATCGTAATTTGTCTATAGGAGGAATAGGCTCCGATCTCCATCTCATAACGTACGCCCATAACCTTGCGCGCGTCTGACGCCGGGAGTTCTTCCAACCCATACCGTTCGACCAACGCATCAAAGCAGTTCTGCGCCGTAGCGTAGGGCTGTTTATCCAAAAGTTCTTTTAAATCGGCGATATCGCCGTCCCGATCCGATAAAAACTGCGGATTTGCGGGATCGCTGTTCAACGGTAAACTCTCGGAAAGCGTCTCGCCGTTCTCAGCCAACAGGTCGCATAACAATAAGATTACCTCGATACGCTTTTCACCGTCGCTGCCCGACGGAAAACTGCCCCGCCGGATGATGACAGAATAGCTCATGCTGTTGCCGGCGATAACCCGCCCATAGCGGTCGGTGATCTCGCCGCGCGCGGCCTCGACGCTGATGGTCTTTTCCTCGCTCTGCTTGGCTTGGGTGGCAATGGCCTCGGTTTCGACGATCTGGAATTGTGCAAACCGACCCGCAAGCACGGCAAACAACACCACCGTAATGGCGATGATGATGATCATGCGTGCGTTTGCGGTCTTCTTACCCATAAGATAATCCTCTTAAATCAGCGGATGTTTTATCCGACTCGGCAAATCCGAATTTACACCTGCTGTCGGCGCATAAGGATAAAACTCCTTTTGAAAAACAATCTGTTTTTCAAATTTAATCACTCAGACGGTCATAACGAGTTTTTATCCAAATAACCAGCCAATAAAGCGGCACGATAAATGCGGCGGTATACAAAATCGAGGGCAGGGTACGCGTGACAAGCGAAAAAGTCGTCCTGTCGATACCGGCGAGCCACACAAACAGCAGCCACTCAAAAAATTTAATTAATACGATTGCCGAGGACACCAGCAACAGTGCGGTCACAAGGTTGTTGCGCATCACGGTACGGATCAAAACACCGATGAAGAAGCAGAGAATCATCATCACGAGCGGAAAATATCCCGCCGTTCCCATGTGGATGATATCAAAAAAGATACCGCACCCCAACCCGAAATACGCGCCTTTATAAGGCCCCTCGCAGATGGCGGCAAGCAGCGCCCAAACGAGCAGAAAATTCGGTCTCGTCCCGAAGATGGGCGGAAAAAACCCCGCGCTTTGAATCAAAAAGAATAAAAACCCGAGCCCGCAGTACCAAAGCCACTTAAACAACGCGGTTCGCGTTGAAAATTCCCGTTCCACTCTGTCACCTCGAAGCTGTGCCGGAGGAAGTGTTTTCGGAAGTCACCGAGGAGTCGGTAACCGTACCTTCCGGATCAAAGTCGATCACGACCAGCACCTCTTTCAGATTCGAAAAATCCGCTGACGGCGTCAGCACCGCGTCCATGGCCAGTCCCTGATCGTCGGCCACAACCCGCTGTACGACCCCTGCGACAAATCCCTGCGGATAGATGCCGCCCAGTCCCGAGGTCACCACAATATTCCCGACCGCAATTAAGCTGCCCTTCGGTAAGTAAGCGAGCTTGAACAGCCCCTGTGCGGCCAATGTACTGTCACCGGTCAAAACACCGAAATCGCCCGAGACGATATCGTATCCGCCGACGTTGCAGTCGGGGGAGAGCAGGGTCGTGACTGTACAGTGATTATACGATACCTCGCTGACAAATCCGACAACTCCGGCCGTCGTGACCACCGCATCCTTTTCCTGAATGCCGTCCCGGCTGCCTTTATTGATGGTGAAGGATCCGTAATATTCACCGCCGTCGCCGCTGATCACAGTCGCACCGATCATTTTCAGATCCTGCCGCTGTTCGGTGATGCCGACAATCTCTTTGAGCTGTTCGTTCTCCCGCTGCAATTCCTCATAGTCGGCCAATTGCTGCTGTAATTGGGCGACCTGCGCCTTAAGCGCTTCGTTTTCGGCCTCGGTGGCCGTTTTATCGGAAAAATAGACGCCGAGTCCGGAGAAACCGCCTTTAACCGCCGAGGCAAAATCCTGGAACGGTGCGGTCAGATTACCGAGCCAGTCGGAGGGCAAAGAGAGATTGCGACCGCTTGCGGCGTTGCCGATCAAAAGACCGGTCAGCACCACAACGATCGCAACCAGAATTTTAAATGCTCTTCCCTTAAAAAACTCCTTCATCCATGACTCTCCAAAACGGCGAAAACGGATTTACTAGCGCATCCGCGAACTGCGGGCATCGGACAGATGTTCGTAATATTCCAGCGCCTTGCCGGTGCCCTCGGCCACGCAGTCGAGCGGACGCTCGGCGATATGCACGGGGATACCGGTATCAACGTTGATAAACTTATCAATGCCGCGCAGCAGCGCACCGCCGCCGGTCAGCATCATGCCGCTGTCGATGATGTCCGAGGCCAGTTCGGGGGGAGTGACTTCCAGCGTGGAGCGGATGGTCTCAAGCACGGCGGCCAGCGGGTCGGCCAGCGCCTCACGTACTTCGACTGCGGTAATCGTAATATTCTTGGGCAATCCGTCGAGCAGATTTCGGCCCTTGATGTCCAAACTGCCGCTCTCCTCAACCGGAAACGCCGAACCGATCTTGATCTTGATGTCCTCTGCGGTGCGTTCACCGATCAGCAGATTATACTTTTTCTTGATATACGATACAATGGCGTCGTCAAAAGCGTCTCCGGCTACGCGGACCGATTTTGCGGTGACAATGCCGTTCAGGGAGATCACGGCAACCTCTGTCGTGCCGCCGCCGATATCGACGACCATGCTGCCGATCGGCTCATCGATGGGCAGACCCGCACCGATTGCGGCCGCCATCGGCTCCTCAATCACCTTGGCCTCTTTGGCTCCGGCTTTCAGGGTGGCCTCATGCACGCTGCGCCACTCGACTTCGGTAACGCCGGAGGGCACGCAGACCATCACGCGCGGACGGCTCCAGAATCCGCTGCCCGAGACGGCGCGGATAAAATGCTGCAGCATGCTCGCTGTGACGTCGAAATCGGCGATAACGCCGCCTTTGAGCGGGCGAATCGCCTCTATGGAACCGGGGGTCCGGCCGATCATCTCTTTTGCCGCGGTACCGACCGCTTTGACCTCGTCGGTGCGCACATCAAGCGCGATGACCGACGGTTCACGCAGCACAATGCCCTTGCCCTTGACGTGTACCAGCGTGTTGGCAGTGCCCAGGTCGATGCCGATGTCCTTTGTAAACATTGTCTTCTCTCCCTTAATTTTGATTATCTTTATAAAATTCGGAAACGAACTTTTGTTCCGGATATATTATAGTACAATTTATGCGGATTAACAAGGGTTTTATCTTTGATCCCACTTTCAAATGGGTATAATGAAAGCTTCTCAGTGAGCAGTTGACAGTTCACAGTGAACAGTGACATATCCGGAAACTCATAATACAATCTCTACGATACTGCATTGTTAATTTACTTATCACTGTACACTTTTAACTGCTCACTGTTAATTCGAAATATTCCTAAATATAGAATTTAATCCTGATTGACCTTCATTTTCAGATAAGCGGTGATAAAGCCGTCGAGGTCGCCGTCCATCACCGCGTTGATGTTGCCCATTTCGTAATCGGTGCGGTGATCCTTGACCAGCGTATAGGGCATAAAGACATAGGAACGGATCTGGCTGCCCCAGGCAATCTCCTTCTGCACCCCCTTGATGTCGTTGATGTTCTCGAGGTGTTGTTTTTCGGCGATGTCAGCCAGTTTGGAACGCAGCATTTTCATAGCGGTTTCACGGTTTTGATGCTGACTGCGCTCATTTTGGCAGGCGACGACGACGCCGGTCGGAAGGTGCGTGATACGGATCGCCGACGAGGTCTTGTTGACGTGCTGTCCGCCTGCGCCGCTGCTTCTGTACGTATCCACTCTCAAATCCTCGTCCCGAATCTGTATGTCGATGTTGTCGTCGATTTCCGGCGTAACCTCAACCGCCGCAAAAGAGGTATGTCTTCTGCCGGAGGCGTCGAACGGCGAGCAGCGCACCAGCCGGTGAACGCCGGATTCGGATTTCAAATAGCCGTAGACATTCTCGCCGGTAATTAAAATCGAAGCGCTCTTGATGCCGGCCTCGTCGCCGTCCTGATAATCGAGAATTTGATATTTATACCCGCTGCGCTCTGTCCAACGGGTATACATACGGTACAGCATCTGTGCCCAGTCGTTGGACTCGGTGCCGCCGGCACCGGGGTGAAAGGTCACAATGGCATTGCAGTCGTCGTATTTGCCCGACAGCAGCAGCGTCAGCTTTTTCTCATCCAACTGTTTTTCGAACGCCTCAACGGCTTCCTTGACCTCATCGAGCATGGAGAGGTCCTCAGTCTCGTTGCAGATCTGTGCCAGCGCCACGCAGTCGTCATAGTCGGTTTTCAGCTTTTCGCAGATGGTGATTTTAGCTCTAATCGCGCCGATTTTTTTCATCAGCACCTGTAATCCGGCCACGTCGCTCCAGTATTTCTCGTCGTGGGTCTCCTGTTCCAAGTCGGCAAGCTCCGCTTTGAGTTTTTCATAACGGACCGCCTCAAGGTATTCGTTCAGTTCGGGTTTCTTGTCCCGCATAAATAACAGTATTTCCTCATATTGCAGCATGTGTTTTCAATCCTTCCGGTTTTATATATATTTATGGGTTTCCAACCGTAGGGGCGGATATCATCCGCCCGCCGGCATCATGCCGGCTGGACATCTCATCTTCTTCCATGTTATAATCATTTCAAACAAGGGGGCATTCACCATGGAAAAAGGCAGATTTTTCGCACTGTTATCCCGTATGAAATACATCGGGCGCTGGGGGCTGATGCGCGGCACGCGCACCGAAAACCTCTGTGAGCACTCGCTCGAGACCGTCTACATCACCCACGCGCTGGCCGAAATCCATAATACGTTCGATACCGAATCCGCCATCGGCACGGCCGACGTAAAAAAGGCGGTGTTGTATGCGGCTTATCATGACGCGCAGGAGGTCTTTACAGGCGACTTGCCGACGCCTGTCAAATACCGCAACCCTGAAATTCGGGATGCTTATAAGGCGGTGGAACATGCGGCGTCCGAGCGGCTTTTGGATTCGCTGCCCGACGACCTCCGTACGGCCTATGCGCCGTATTTAGCGCCTGACCCCGATTGTTTGGAATGGAAGCTCGTCAAGGCGGCGGATAAGCTCTCGGGCCTGATCAAGTGCCGCGAAGAATTGGCGTTCGGCAACCGCGAATTCGCGGCGGCCGAGCAAGCGCAGCTGGCGGCAATCAAGAATCTGCATCTGCCCGCAGCGGAACTTTTCGTAAAAAAATATCTGCCGTTCTACGCCAAATCCCTGGATGATCTGTTGGAAACCTGAATCCCCGATCCTGTTCAAGACATGCCGCGAGGGCTGATGACAACATCAGCCCTCGAAAATTTTTATTGTCAGAGCCCGGGTTCGGGTGCGGGTGTCGTAAACATGGCGCGGAAATCCTCACCGGAGATCTTCTCATCCGCCAGCAACCGTTCCGCCACGCGGTTGAGAATGTCGGTATGTTCGGACAAAATCTCTCTGGCGCGGGCAAAACAACTGTTGATAATGTTATGAATCTCCTCGTCAATCTGAGCCGCAACGGATTCTGAGACATTCTGGGTATGCGTAAAGTCACGCCCCAAAAAGACCTCTTCGCCCGAGTCATAACAGACAGCGCCGAGTTTTTCGGAGAATCCGTATTTGGTGACCATCGTACGGGCGATCTGAGTTGCGCGCTGGATGTCGTTGGACGCGCCGGTCGAGATATCGTCGAGCATCAGCGCTTCGGCGACACGTCCGCCGAGCATGGAGGTCACATCCTCCAACAGCTCGTTTTTAGTGACAAAGCTCTTGTCTTCAGTCGGCAGATACATCGTATAACCGCCGGCCATTCCGCGCGGAATAATCGAAATTTCATGCACAGGATCTTGGTTGGGCAGAAAATAACTGACGATCGCATGGCCGCCCTCGTGATATGCGGTCAGCTTGCGGTCCTTGTCGGTGACCTTGCGGCTGCGTTTCTCGGGGCCCATCATGACCTTATTCTTGGCGTCCTCGATGTCGTCATTGGTGATGGCCTTGTGCTTTCTGCGGGCGGCCAGCAGCGCCGACTCGTTCAGGATATTTTCGAGATCGGCGGGCGAGAAGCCGACCGTCGTCTTTGCGATATTTTCAAGATTGACGTCGGGTGCAAGCGGCTTGTTCTTGGCATGCACCTTCAGCACCGCCTCACGGCCCACCATATCGGGCATGCTGACCACGATCTGGCGGTCAAAACGCCCCGCACGCAGCAGCGCCGGGTCCAAAACGTCCGGGCGGTTGGTCGCCGCAATAATCACGACGCCCTCGTTGATGCCGAAACCGTCCATCTCGACGAGAATCTGGTTCAAGGTCTGTTCGCGCTCATCATGGCCGCCGCCGAGACCCGCGCCTCTGCGTCTGCCGACCGCGTCAATCTCATCGATAAAGATAATGCAGGGCAGGTTTTTCTTGGCCTGCTCGAATAAATCACGCACACGCGACGCGCCCATACCGACATACATCTCAACGAAGTCGGAACCGGACACGGCGAAGAACTGCACGCCAGCCTCACCTGCGACAGCTCTGGCAAGCAGGGTTTTACCGGTACCCGGAGGCCCCACGAGCAAAACGCCCTTGGGCACTCTTGCGCCGAGTGCGGTATATTGGCCGGGGTTCTTGAGGAATTCGACCACCTCGGTCAGTTCCTCTTTTTCCTCGTCCTCCCCCGCAACGTCGTCAAAGGTGACCTTACGCTTTTCGTCGGAAGCGGTCTTATATCTGGCCTTGCCGAAGTTGGCGATCTTCCGACCGTCGCCGCCCTGTTGGCGCATCATAAAGTAATAGAACGCGAACATCGCGCCGAACAGCAGCACATACGGAATCATCGCCACCCACCATGCGGTCTGAGCGGCAGGCGTATAATCGAACTCGATCGGGTTTTTCAAGCCCTCTGTCGTGGCGTTATATTCGACCGCATCAGCTCTGTATTGTGCGGTATCCTCCAAGAACAGGGTAATGCTTGCAACCTTGTAGGTAATCTCGTTTTCGGGATCGCTCTTGAGAACAATTTTCAATTCGCCGGTTCCGAAGTCAAGGGTATGCGAGGCGACTTGATCGTCTTGAAAATAATTGAGTATCTGCGAATAAGTGTTTTTCTCTTCAATTCCGAGTCCGTTGATCATCCAGGAAATCATCAGCAGAATCCCGATGCAAACCAACCCGTAAACCAGGATTCGTTTAAATTTTGTCATTGTTTTTCCATGCCTTTCCGGCAAAGCCGAGTAAAGATAGTATTTCTCCGAGAAATGATTTCTATGAAACCCGTTTTACGGTCACTTCTCGTATACCGAAGGTTTCAACACTCCGATATAGGGCAGATTGCGGTATTTCTCATCAAAATCCAACCCGTAGCCGACGACGAATTCATCCGGTACGGCAAAGCCGACGTAATCCGCCTTGATGTCGGCCTGTCTGCGTTCGGGCTTGTCCAGCAGCGTGCAGATCTTAATGGTCTTAGGCCCGCGCAGGGCGAGCGTCTTTTTGAGATACGAGAGCGTCATCCCGCTGTCGAGAATGTCCTCGACGATCAACAGATCGAAATTCTTGAGTTCAAGATTCAAATCCTTGACGATCTTGACGACGCCGGAGGTTTTGACCCCGGAACCGTAGCTGGATACGCACATAAAATCGATGGAGCAGGGGATGTCGATGCTGCGCATCAGGTCGGCCATAAACACAACGGAACCTTTGAGCACACTGACCAGCAGCAGATTCTTTCCGCGGTATTCCTCGCTGATCTGAGCGCCTAAGTCGGCGACCCGTTTTGAGATCTGTTCCTCGCTGAGAAGGATGTTCTTAATATCGTTTTTCAAGAGGCGTTCTCCCTTCAACCGATTTCGATATCTAATGCCGCGCGTCCGGTAACAGCAGCAAACCGCTCGTCCGCGCCGAAACGCTCTACGAATACCGGCCCGCTGTCGTCGGCAATGACGATCAGTCGGTTTCGCATCGAGATCGGAACTCCATACTCGTTATACCACTTTTTCAGCGGCTTCCCGACGCCGCCCGAGTGAAAATAATCCCCCGGCTGCCGGCTTCGGGCAACGAGCTGTCCTGTTATTTTATCACAATTCAGTGAAGAAATAAAGTGCAATTTGTTGTTTTTCTCTGGGTTTTGGCAGATTTTCAGGGTGATTCTGCGTCCCTCGACCCAATTCTCACCGACCTCCAGCGCAACAGGGCTTATTTCACGCATCTCATCCCCCGATGTCAGCAGTCCTTTGCAGGCATTTAAACGGATACCGCAGAGCGTCCTGTGGCCCCCGCCGGCTTTGATCAGCCGTTCGGCCTCGGTGATATCCTTATAGGTCGGCGTCACGTCTTTTTGCGCAAACCACATCGCAATGGCACGGGTACGAATCGGTGCGCCCGCAGCCGCCAAAACCGCACAGCTCAAGCCGGCCTGGCTCTGCGCTTCTTCCAGAAGCGCCTCTGCCGCCGCCGAGAGGTATTCCTCATCCTCCCGCAAAAGCTGCGCCGTTCTCGCGGCGCATTCGATCGCCGCCGGATTCAAGGAGGTCAACACCGGCAGAATCTTGTGACGGATGACGTTGCGTGAGCAGTCGTCGGTCAGATTGGTGCTGTCGGTGACAAACGGAATGCCGTTTTCTTTGCAGTAATTCAAAATCTCTGCACGCGTACAGCAAAGCAGAGGCCTTGCAATGTTGCTGCGGCGCGGCGGAATCCCGCCTGCACCCTTCAGTCCGCTGCCCCTGGTGATATTAAACAGCATGGTCTCCAGATTATCGTCGCTGTTGTGCGCGGTCAAGATCAACGAGCCGTCCTTTTCGGCTTCTTCGGCTAAAAACGCATAGCGCAATTCTCTTGCCGCCGCTTCCAGCGAAAGCCCTTTTTCTTTCGCAAAGGGACGCGTATCGCCTTCGCCGAGGGTAAAGCCGACGTTTTTTCTGCGGCAGACGGCACGGCAGAATTCCGCGTCCCGACGGGCCTCGTCGCCGCGTAAACCATGGTTAAAATGGGCCGCCCGTACGATGCCGCCGTGTTCCGAAACGTACCGGCAAACAAAATCCAGCAGCACGGAAGAATCCGCACCGCCGGAAAAAGCGACCAGAAAACGATCATATTGGTCAAAAAGACCGTTCTTTTCAATAAACGCTGCGATCTTTTGAATCATTGTTCCGGTGGGGGCCCTTCGAATGCCGCTGACACAAACTTGGTCGAAGCCCGCTGATAATGCAGCATAATCGTACTCGTCGGACCGTGGCGGTTTTTTTCAATGATGCACTCCGCCTGGTTACCGGTCTCGGCCAGCTTTTCGTAATAGTCCTCGCGGTATAAAAACAAAACCACGTCGGCGTCCTGCTCGATTGAACCCGATTCGCGCAGGTCCGACAGCATGGGGCGGCGGTTCTTTGCACCGCGCTGTTCGGTGCCGCGCGATAACTGCGAGATCAAAATGACCGGAACGTTAAGTTCCTTGGCCATAATCTTGGTGGCACGGGTCATCTCACTGACCTCGACCACACGGTTATCAATGCGCCGTCCGCTCTGCATCAACTGCAGATAGTCGATAATCACGAGCGACAGATTCGGAATCCGGCGCAAACGGGCTTTGATTTCGCTGATCGTGATACCGGCGGTATCGTCGATAAAAAACGGCATTTTCGCCAGCGTGCCCGCAGCAGCGGCAAAGCTTGTCCACTCGTCGCCGTTGAGCTGACCGGTCAGAATGGAGGAGAGCGACAGATTGGCCTCGGCTGCCAGCATGCGCTGTACAATCTGCTCCTTGCTCATCTCGAGCGAAAACACGCAGACCGCGCCCTCTCCGGAAGCGGCGACGTTTTGGCCGATGTTCACGGCAAACGCCGATTTGCCCACGCCGGGGCGGGCCGCCAAAACGACCATGTCCGATTTATTCAACCCCGACAGCGCCCGGTCGAGATCGCCGTAGCCCGTCGAGATACCGCGGATGTTCTTTTTCAGCTTGGCGCGTTCGTCAATCTCGTCGAAGACATCGCCCAAAATGCTCTTGACCGGCACAAGCCCCTTATAGTCGCGGCCCTGCCGGATGTCATAAATGCGCTGCTCGGCGCGTTCAAGGACAAAATCGGCCTCTTCGGTGCCCGAAGAGATGCTGTCGATGGTGTCTTTGGACGCCGCATACAGCGTGCGCATGTAATATTTATCGAGAACAATCTTAATATAAGCCGTCACGTTGGACAGGGTCGGGACGATGCCGCAGATTTTTAATAAGTACTCTTTCAATTCCTCGTTGGCCATATCGGTCTCGCCCGACAGCGCGTTCAGAACAATGATAAAGTCGGGCTTTTTGGAGGTCTCGAAGGCGTCTTTAATCTCGGTGTAGATCTTGCGGTGCAGCGGATAATAAAAATGCTCCTCGCGCAGCCGTTCCAGCACGGACGTCAGACAACCGTCGTCCAGCAGGGCACTGCCCAGCACCGCCTGTTCGGCCTCGATGCTGTAGGGCATACCCGGTACGATGTCAAACGCTGACGCAGATGCAGAATACTCCGCGGGGCTCATGAATCCGTCGTCCTTTCTTTTCAGATGGTGGATTTATTTCTCCGGATTACTTGTCGCCTTCAGACTGTTTGGTCACCTTGAGGTTGACGTTCACCGTCACCTCGGGGTGCAGTTTGATGCAGGCGGCATAGTCTCCGTAGGTCTTAATCTCGGGAATCGTAATGCGCTTTTTATCGACTTCAATACCGGTCTCCGCCATAATCGCCTGTGCGACCTCAGAGGACGTCACCGCGCCGAAGAGTTTATTCGTGCCGCCGCGCGCCTGGATCTCAACCGTCGTGCCGTCCAGCTTCTGCCCGTTCTCAACGGCGGCCTGGCGCAGCTCTTTTGCGTGGTGTTCCAGCGACGCCGTCTTTGCGGCGACCTCATTCAAAATTTCGGTTGTGGCCTCCACGGCCATCCCTCTCGGAATCAAAAAATTGCGTGCATAACCATCTTTGGCATTGATGATCTCGCCCGCTTTCCCGACGCTCTTAACGTCCACTTTAAGTAATACTTTCATAGTAATGTGCATCCTTTCGCAGATTTTAAGAGATTTGATCCGTTTGTGAAGCCAAAAGAACCAAACGCTGTTCCTTTTTCACGCGCGGTCAATTTGAAGAATCGTCTTCATTTGAAGGTTCGTCTTCAAACGTTATGTCCTTTCCGACATCGGTATAAGATTTGAGTACCCGTTCAAGACGCTTGAGCGCGGCATATCTGCTGATACCCGCCAGCTGTGCGGCCGCCATGGTGATATTTCCGCCGCCGCCCATCTGTTCCATGATCGCCGCGACGTCAAACCGCCCGTCCGACCGTGCCGAGATACAGGTCTCGCCTTCTGCGCGATAAATGACAAACGAGGCTTTCACCCCTTGAATCGTCAACAGTTCGTTGGCCGCCTGAGGCGCCAAAACGCGGATACGGGGCTGGTTTTTGCCCGCGACCGCGATGGCGCAGTCCCCGAGCATCCGTGCAGAGAGCACCAATTTGGTGCGTTCACGGTAATGTTCCAAACTGCAGTCGAACAAATTGCGGGTATCGGAAATATCCGCCCCCATCGCAAACAGCGAACCGGACACGAAAAAGGTCTTTGGGGTGATTTTCTGCGTAAATCCGCGAGTATCGAGCATAATCCCCGCAGCCAGCGCCTCGCAAAGCACCGAAGACGGGGTCATCTCGGAATAAGATATCAGCTCCGCGGCCATTTCACAGGTCGAGGAAGCACGTTCATTATGGATAAAGAGTCCGGGAAAATCGGTCAGATCGCTGCGCAGCTGATGGTGGTCAAGGATGACCGACCGATCGCAGACGTCGAACAAAAACGGACACTCGAGCAGCGAAGTCCTGTTGGTATCGGTAATAATTGAAAGAACATTGGCTTTTGCAATTTCCCGGGCCCGTTCCGGTTCGATAAAAATACCCTCGGATTCATCGGCTCTTATCCGATCGATCAGCGGCGTTGAAAGGCTTGTCTCCTCGTTTATAACGATAAAGGCGGTTTTTCCGAGTTCCCGCACCATACAAAGCACCCCGTAGGCGGAGCCGAGTGTGTCGAAATCGGAGTTCTTGTGTCCGCTGACGATCACCGAGTCGGATTCGAGAATCAGTTGTTTCAACAAGAAAAACGACTCCTTGTTGCAGCCTGTGATCTCCAACCGGACACCCCCTCTTCTTATATCGTCATCGCCATGATAATCGGCACCACGATCGGACTGCGCTTCATCGTGAAATAAATACGCTTGGACAGCGCCTCTTTAATCTCATTGCGGTAGATATTGATATCGTTGACGTCGCGCTTGACCAGTTCCTCGATAATGCGAACCGTCTCAACGCGCAGCGTCTCGAGCAGCTGTTCGGATTCTTTGATAAAGACAAAACCCCTTGAAGTGATCTCGGGACCCACGACCAGCCGCGGATTCATTATATCAATTACAGCCGCCACCGTCAAGATGCCGTCCTGCGACAGCAGTCTGCGGTCACGCAGCACAACCGATCCGACGTCGCCGACGCCGAGGCCGTCGACATACACTCTGCCGGCCGGGACGCTGCCCACGATCGAGATGCCGTTTTGGCCGACCTCGATGATGGCGCCGTTTTCGCCGATCAGAATATTTTTACGCGGGATGCCGAGCGACTCCGCCGTTTCGGAATGACGTTTCAGGTGTTTATATTCCCCGTGCACCGGCATAAAATAAGTCGGTTTGGCCAGAGATATCACCAGTTTCTGCTCTTCCTGACAAGCATGGCCGGAGACGTGCACGTCGTACATACGCTCATAAATCACGTCGGCCCCGAGTTTCAAAAGCCGGTTGACGATCTTGGTGACCATCCGCTCGTTGCCGGGAATCGGGGTGGCCGAAATGATGATGAAGTCTCCCGACCCGACCTCAACCTTGCGGTGATCCGAAAATGCCATACGCGACAGCGCCGACATCGGTTCACCCTGGCTGCCGGTGGTGATCAAAACCAGTTGCTCAGGCAGATAGTTGTTGATTTCTTCGATATCAATTACAAGACCTTCGGGAATTTTCAGATACCCGAGTTCGGTCGCGATGGCAAAAGTGTTCAGCATACTTCGCCCGCTGACGGCGACCTTTCTTCCGAATGCCACCGCCTTGTCGACAATCTGCTGAATGCGGTGAATGTTTGATGCGAACGTCGCGATCATAATGCGCTTTTTTTCCGCGCGCTCAAACAGCCCGTCAAACGATTGGCCGACGGTGCGCTCCGAGGCGGTGTAGCCGGGACGTTCGGAATTGGTCGAGTCGGCCATCAGCAGCATAACGCCCATTTTACCCAGTTCGGAGATGCGCGGCAGATCGATCATGGGGCCGATAATCGGGCTCAGATCGATTTTAAAGTCACCGGTGTGAAGAATAATACCCGCCGGCGTATAAATGGCCATCATCACCGCGTCGGGAATGGAGTGATTCGAGGCGATAAATTCGACCGAAATCTGTCCGAAACTCACAACGTCGCCCGGTGAAATTACGCCAAACAACCGGGAACGCTCCGGAATATTGTGTTCACGCATCTTGCCGTTGACCAGCCCGATCGCCAGTTTGGTGCCGAAGACCGGCACCGCATAATCTTTGAGTAGATACGGCAGACAGCCGATATGGTCCTCATGCCCGTGGGTGATGACCACGCCGCGCAGTTTGTCTTTAATTTGTTCGACATAGGTCATATCCGGGATCACGACGTCCACGCCGAACAGTTCGTCATCATTGGGGAACGCCTGTCCGCAGTCGACCATAATGGCCTCGTCGCCGTACTCGATAATCGTCATATTTTTGCCGATTTCTTCGAGACCGCCCAGCGGAATAATACGAACCGAAGCCGCCTCAGGATCCCGTTCGTATTTAAATTGGCTTCTGGAATACTTTTTAATTTTGTTCTGGCCGACCGACTGTCGGACGTCCCGTTCGGATGAGGGATGCGAAAACTTGGGGTGAATCTCCTCTTCCTCCTCGGGAACGGGTGCGGCGGGTGCCGGACGCGGCGCCTCTTTCACGGTTTCTTCGGGCTTGCGGTTTTTGGGGGGTCTGCCTCTGCGCTTGGGCGGCTGTGCAGACAAACCGGTATTCTCACGCTCGAACTGCGCGCCCGCGAGCGTGTCATGAATTACCGGCGCACCGGTATTGTTCTTTTTTTCCTGATTCATTTTCTATGATCCTTTCGCGTTGGGATACAACGATACAAATTTAATCTATATAATGCGGTTCATGCCTCGCCGCATAATACCAAAATTCACGCGAAAACACGAATTCAGACCACAGCCGTGGAAGTTCGAGTCGGACAAATTTCAATTCTGTCTCGCGCATGATTAATCTTACACCTCCCCCAATAGATTGTCAAGCTGTTTTTCTTGACATTTTTCGCCGCCCTGTTATAATTTTCGTAATATTACGGGAGGAAGGGTACAAATGCGACTTCCAAAACGCGCCCTGCGGCAAAATCCCCTGTTCAAAATCCTTGCACCCTTTTTCTTTGCCGGGGTTTTGCTCTCACCCGCGCTGCTGGCGTTTGACTCAACGCTGTCAGGTTCATTGGCCATGCAGATGGGCGGCAACAGCGAAATCGTCGGGTTTCAAAGCACGGCCGTGTCGGTCTCTTCGCTGGCGGCTTTGGCGGGACCTTTTTTGATCGCAAAACTCAATTCCGCCAAAAAGACGCTTTTGTTAGGGTTTCTCGGCGTTTTCATGGCTGTACTCGGTTCTGCGGCCGTCACGGCGTTTTGCTTTAATGTCACCGGCGCCTGGCTGCTCAATGCGCTGATCTTTATCTACGGCCTTTTTTATTCAGGTCTGGCCTGTACCGGTTCCGCAGCGCTGACCAAAGCCAATATCCCTTCTTCTGCATTTACCGTCTTCAGTCCGATCCAGATTGCGGCGGCATTCGTGCTGTCGGCGGCGTTGACTTATGCCATGAAGCTGATGATCAACGACGGCGGTATGAGCGGACAGCACACTTATCTGATTATTTTCGGAATCTCAGCTGTCCTGATCGCTGCGATTCTGGCCATCTACAACTTCTCCAAAGTCAAGGACAGCACGCCCCAAGCCTCGGATACGCCGATCGCCTCCAAACAGTACTTCGGCGAGTTGAAATCCGCTTTTAAAACCAAAAAGGCCTTTCTGTTTTCATTTTATGCCCTGCTTTTCGTGGTGATTTGGATCTCACGCGGCCTGTATGTCAGTATCGGCTACGAAACCGATTTCGAGACCATGACGAATCTGTATCAAAGCGCCGTCACCGTATCGATGATCGTCAAGGCCGTGGGATTCTTCGCTTTGGGATTCGCGGCCAAACGTTGGGGAAATCGCGCCGTTTTAACCGTTTTAGCCGGATTCTATGTGCTGCTGCCGCTGTTTGCGATATTACTGCCCTTCAAAGCTTATTCTGTCGTAATAGTGCTTTCAAATACCACCACGATGTCCAGTGTTTTTTTGGTAAATCAGCTTTTTTCCGATTCAAAAGAGCAAAACTATCCCGTACGCTTTGTTATTTTCTCGCTTTTACGGCTGCCCGTATCGCTTGTAATGCCCGCAGTCGGCAAGCTCGCGGAGATTTCGCCTCAAATTTTCGAATACGCCGTCTTCGCCTTATCTGTTTTGCTGTTCGCGCTGTTGCTCATTGATCTTGCCCGCGATAAAAAAGAATACCACGGCGTCCCTTACCGAAAACGCCCGATCCTGTAGGGGTCGGCATCAAAGCCGCCCTGATAGGCGGCATGACGACCCGCCATTGTTGTGGGGAGCGACGACCCGGCGCTCCGGCGAGCAATGCCCGCTCACAATATACGCACTAAAATCCGCGAACCGTTCGCCGAATCATCCACGCTTCCAACCTTGGTGTTTCTCTGCAGGGGCGCACCTTGTTTCCTGTTTCCGTCTTTGCAGAGGAAAAGCGCGAGGTACAGCCTCACGCCTGAACGAGCAATTCAGAAACGAAGTTTCCGATTCCCCATCCCGGTCTGGATTGCCGTGGGGCTGAAGCCCCTCGCAATGACAATTGAACATTTTCGAAAGGAGCCCAATATGCGCCTATTTGTCGCCGTCCATTTTTCCCCGGAGATCAAAACCGTTTTGCTCTCTGCCATTGAAGACCTGCGCCGTCAAAGCGCGGGCAATTTCACACGCCCCGAAAACCTGCATCTGACTTTGGTTTTCATCGGCGAGAGTGACCGCATCTCCGAGGCCAAAAACGCACTCTCCGCCGTTCAAAGCGCACCGTTCGAGCTGACCGTCGGCGGGGCGGGGAAGTTCGGCGACCTCTGGTGGGCGGGTATCGACAAAAACCCAGCGCTAAACACACTTGCAGCTTCGGTGCGCGCCGAACTCACCAAACGAAATTTCGATATTGACCCGAAACCGTTTCGGGCGCATATCACCTTAGCCCGGGAATTGCGCGAAAAGAACATCAAATTGGACGTCTCGCCCGCCGCTATGACGGTCAGCCGCATCTCCTTAATGCGTTCCGACCGCATCAACGGCAAGCTTACCTATACCGAAGTTTTCGGAAAGCCGCTTGACGGCATCGGATAATCCGAAAAACAAGCGAATACAAAATTATTCATGATTGGGGATATAACCATATGAAAAAACGCATTTTTTCCACGCTGTTCTGTCTTCTCCTCTTGCCACTCCTGTTCTCCGGCTGTTCCTCCGGACCCGAACTCCCAAACAGAGAAATCGCCGTGCTCTTCACGAACGACGTACACTGTGCCGTCGACGATGCGATCGGATACGCGGGTGTCGCTGCATACAGATCCGAACTCGAGTCCGCCGGTATCGAAACGATACTCGTCGATGTCGGCGATGCAATCCAGGGCGCTCCGATCGGCGCGTTTTCAAAAGGCGAGAATATTATCAGTATCATGAACGCGCTGGGTTATGCGGCCATGGTACCCGGCAATCACGAGTTCGACTACGGAGTGGACAACCTCGTCGCTTTATCCAAAGAAGCGGATTTCCCGTTTGTCTCGCTCAATCTTGTCGATTCCGCGACCGGCGAAACGGTCTTTGAGCCCTATACCGTCGTGGAATACGCCGGCGTAAAAATCGCATTTATCGGCGTTTCGACTCCGAAAACCCTGACGTCCTCGGCCCCGACATATTTCATGGACGAAAACGGCAATTACATCTATAATTTTATGCAGGATGAGGACGGCGGCAAACTCTGGGCCGCCGTTCAAAACACGGTCGAATCCGCCAAAAAAGCCGACGCAGATTATGTCGTTGCGCTGACGCATCTCGGTATCGACGAATCCGCCTCTCCCTATCTCTCAACCGAACTGATCACCCACACCACGGGAATTGACGCAGTGCTTGACGGACACTCGCACTCGGTAATCGAATGCGATCTCGTGAAAAATGCGGACGGCAAAGAAGTCGCGCTGTCCTCGACCGGAACCGAGCTGGAATATATCGGCGTTTTGACGGTCAAAACAGACGGCAGCATCGAGACTTCGCTTGCGGTGACCGAAGAAAAAGACGCCGGAATTACGGCGCTGATCGACAGCATCAAGCAGGAATCGGATGCCCTTCTCAACGCTGTTGCCGCACATCTTAATACGAATTTAGAGATCATCGATCCGACGACCGGTGTACGTGTCATCCGGACCGCCGAGACGAATCTCGGCGATCTGTGCGCCGACGCTTACCGCGCGGCGGGAGACGCAGACTTGGCTTTTGCGAACGGGGGCGGGATCCGCGCCGCTCTAAACGCGGGCGACGTGACCTACGGCGATATTCTCGCGGTTCAGCCGTTCGGGAATAAACTGTGCAAAATCATTGTGACCGGTCAGGAGATTCTGGACGCGCTTGAATACGGCGTCAGCAAAGTCCCGGCGGAATTCGGCGGTTTTCTACAGGTGTCCGGACTTACTTTTACCTACGATCCCAACGTCCCGTCAACCGTTATAACCGATGAAAACGGTATGTTTACCGGCATCTCCGGAGCGCGCCGCGTCGTCAGCGTGATGATCGGCGATGAGCAGCTTGACCCCGCAAAGGAATATACGCTCGTCGGCACCAACTATACCCTGAAAAGCTGCGGCGACGGCTATACGATGTTCGCCGACAACGAAATTCTGCTGGACGAGTTTATCGACGATTATACCGCTCTGACCGATTACATCAGCGGCGGCTGCGGCGGTAACGCCGCACAGTATGCCGAAGTTTACGGCGGAGACAGAATCATCGCAAAATAACCGCTCAATTATACCGACATAAAAGCATCAAAAAGTGCCCGCCGGAAGTTTGAAGTGACTCCAAAAAGTTAGACAAATATTTTAAATCAAGCAGCCGAGAGGGCTTGCAGTCTGTGAATCGCAGGAGGCAAGCCCTTTAGTTTTGCCTTGCTGCGGCGGTTGTTGTAGTAGTCCAGATACTCGATTAGCTCTGCTTTGAAGTGCTCCATTGACTCAAACTCCTGCAAATACAGCAGTTCGCTTTCGAGTATGCCGAAGAAGTTTTCAATTACGGCGTTGTCAAGACAGTTGCCCTTGCGGCTCATGCTCTGCCGGATGCCCTTCGCTTTCAACATCCGCTGATACTGTTTGTGCTGATACTGCCAGCCCTGGTCGGAATGCAGAATGAGTTTTGTCCCGTCCGGAACCCTTGAAAAAGCCTTGTCCAACATTTCCGTCACCATGGAAAGCACCGGCCGATCCGAAATCGAATAGCTGACAATGTCCCTGCTGCACAGATCAAGAATCGGTGACAGGTAAAGCTTCTGCCCGAACAAACTGAATTCTGTGACATCGGTTACCCATTTCTGGTTCGGCCTTTCGGCCTCAAAGTTTCGCTCCAGCAGGTTCGGCGCTATTTTACCTACTTCACCTTTGTAAGACTTGTACTTTTTCATTCTAACCCGGCAGATAAGGCCTGTCTCTTTCATCAGACGCTGTACCGTCTTATGATTGAGAATAAACCCATAATTGCGGAGTTCCCCAGTGATGCGGCGGTAACCATACCGGCCTTTGTTCTCATTGAAAATAGCAGAGATTGCGTCTTTTGCTCCTTCGTACTTATCCGGAACTGCCTGCTGCCGGACATAGTAATAGTAAGTCGCACGAGGAAGCCGAGCGATGGATAGCAGCAATACCAACGGATAGTCTTGCCTCAGTATTTGGATCACCTGCGTTTTTTGCGCTGGCATCGCTCGTCTTCCAAAACCAAGGCCTGCAAGTTTTTTAGGATGCATTCTCCGCACGCAGCCGCTGCACCTCTGCAAGTAAATCTTTCTCAACTGGTTGAGCCAGTTTCATCGGCCTTCCTTTACTGCCTCGTCCACGCCGCTCGATCTGAAAACCCTCCGGTCCTTCTGTAAGGTAGATGCGTTCCCAGTTTTGTACCTGATGATGGCTGCTAACGTCATATAACCTTGCTGTCTCCCTGCTGCTAAGCCCCTCTTTTCGCATTGCCTCCACCACCATAACCTTAAACTCCGGCGTGTATCGCTTGTTTGGTATCCCTTTTGGCATAGAAAAACACCCCTATCGTTATTCAGTATATCATACTGTCTAACTTTTGGGGTGCAGTTCATTTCAATTCGGCGAGCACTTTTTGATGGCTGGAGTGGATGGATTTGAACCATCGAATGCGGGAGTCAAAGTCCCGTGCCTTACCGCTTGGCTACACCCCAATAAACCCGAACGGCCCAAAAAAGCCGTTTCGGTAACGGCATTATAGCAGAAATATACGAATTATGCAAGGCACATGAATGAAAAGGGGACAAATTATTCGCAGGAAGGGCAGCTCTGTGTGATATCCGCCAATCTCTCCCATTCCTCGGCCAAAATCCCGTATTCATAGGTGTCCTGCCAGAGCGGATTTCCGTTCTGATCTTTTTTAAACCAGACGCACTGCCGCAGATACCCCTCGCGGCGCATTCCCAGCCGCTCGAGCAATTTCCATGAACGCTCGTTTTTCGGATTGCACTTCGCAATGATCCGATGCGCGCCTTGATTTATAAACACGGAGTTCATCAGCGCTTTTGCCGTTTCGTATGCATACCCCTTGCCCCAAAAATCGGAGTTAAACACATAGCCAAGCTCCCAAGTATCAAACTCCTGTTTGGCCATATAAATATTCCCGATCAGTTTTCCGCCGTCTTTCTCTTTTTTGCACACCGCCCAAAAAGTCTCGTCCTCGGCCCGTCTTGCCGCTGCCCGCTCGGCCTGTTCCCGTGAAACCACTCCATACGGCTCAAACCGGACGACCTCCTCACGCGAAAGATAATCGAATAAATCCGCACCGTCCTCAGGCCGGAATCTTCTGATGATTAACCGTTGCGTCTCCATCATTTTATTATACCTCTCAGAGCGCTTGCTGCCGAACCGATCCGGAATACCGATTCAGGGCTTGAAAACCCGGTTTCGTTTCCGAATCAGGGATTGGAATGCCTGCTTGAAGTTTCACTTCGCCTTAATATCTCCGCTCCAAAAAATCCACGGTACTGTCAGACAGCTCTTTCCCGAGTTCATAGCTGTCGCGAAAAGCTCTCGGCAGTTTTTTCAGCCGATTATTCATCTCATCAATATGAAACGCCGCCAGATCGGGGGCGCTTCCGTACCATTCTAAAAACTCTTCATATTCCTTACCCTTTTTCGTTTTTAAAAGCACTGCGATATCCGAGAGTGCCAACGGACCGCCGCAGTCCTCGAGAATACCGAACCCCTCGCCGTCCAAAACGCGCGGCAGCTCTTTCGCGGGCAGTTCCTTTTCCTTATAAATTCGCTCAACCGTTATCTCTGCCTGCCAGCCGTCCCCGTAATCATATTCAAATATCATACGTTCGCCTTCGTGGTCAAGCACATTTTTCAGTTTAATCTGCGCCGCATGCTCCGTCCAACCTTGCGGTTCAAAATCGTCGTCCTCCATAATGAACTCAACCCGAAGCTGCGCTTTTTCCGGGTGCTTGTTAAATGTTTTAAGGGCTTGCCGATTGTATGGATTGTCGATCTCATCGCCGACGCACCTGATAAAATTCTCCTTCACCGGAACATCGAATCCGAACAGATGATACCCTTTCATCTCAAAGAGCACCATCAAAACATATCCCAGCCGCGCCATCGAGACGGCGTTCGATATCTCAAACCGCCTCCAAATTTTCGGCTCGTAATCCTTCAGTTCGGCATACAGTCGGTAAATCGGATCATTAGGCACCATCAACACCTCTTTCTTATCCGAAAGGATAATTTTATCAATTATATCGCAGTCCCTTTATTATCGCAATAGATACGCCTTGTTACTTGTTAAAAATTTTTCTTGACAAAACCCCGGGGGAATCCCTATAATATCTCGTAATCTGACCACGGAGGCGGCTTTGTACGGGGAAGGTCCATGTGCTTGTTCCTGAATACTTCATCAATTTTAAATGTAAATGCAGGGACTGCCGGAACGTCTGCTGCCGGGGTTGGGGCATCTCGCTGACCGAGGCCGAATATTATCGGCTGCTCGGTCTTTCGTGTTCCAAAACCCTGCGCCGCACCTTAGACAGCGCTTTTTATATCGCCGACCGACCCACCCGCGAAGCCTATGCGTTCGTCTCACCGTCGCTGGACAACGCCTGCCGCCTGCTCAATAAAGACGGCTTCTGCGAACTGCATAAACAGTGCGGCGAAACGGTGTTGCCATCGGTCTGCCGGCTTTATCCGCGTTCTTATAAATCCGGTCTTCAGCTTGAGAGCAGCTGCTCCGCCAGCTGCGAGGCCACAGTCGAGTTGTTAATGAATCAACCCTGTCCATTGCATTTTGTCGAGATCGAGCGGGAATTTTCCGGCGCGCTCCCGATGCCGAATCCCGGCGCACAGGCCAATGACGAGTTGCGCAGCCGCTGCATCGCCGCCATGCAGAACCAAGCCCTTTCCCTGCGCGAGCGCATCATCCAAATCGGCCATATTCTGCTCGGGCCGCAGCCGATCCCGTTCGCGCAGCACCAAACCCCCGATTTTCTGCAAAATGCCGAAAAACTGATTTCGGCTTTCATGGACATCAGTCCCAATATCGCCGAATACGGCGAAAAAGCGCTTGCCGCCGTCGGTCTACCCGGCTCCGACCTGCAGCTCTCCGCCGCACTCTGGCGCAAAGCTCTGCGCCGTGCCTATGCCGTTTTACCCGACTGCGACGATTATTATGAAAATCTGATGGTCAACCACCTGTTTTACGAACAGTTCCCAGATATTCCCGCCTGCAAGACCCCGCGCGACGCTTATATCGCGTTTTATGCGGCATGGACGCTGGTGCGATTTATCGGAATCTGCCTCGGAACGGATAAAGCCGCCTTTGCCGATGCGGTGGCCGCGGCATTCCGTTATATCGAGCATTCGGATTTTTACCGTAATGCCGGCTTGATTTTACACGATGACCCCTGTCCCGACGGCTTCAAACCCGCTGTTTAGCTACATAATACCGCTCTTAAACGCATCACAGAATCCATAAAACTTTATGACTTCAACCGTACAGTTGCATTTTCACACCTGTAGGGGCGACCCCATGTGGTCGCCCGCCTCCGGCGTAAAGAGCGGCTTCATCGGCGATATCGCTTTAGTAGGGAGCGACGCCCTCGTCGCTCCGTTATAAAAATCATAAACGGCGTCTTATATAAATCGGTAATACCAATCCGGCGGAGCGACGGGGGCATCGCTCCCTACACAACCTCATACAAATACAAATTTCGTTTTTTCCCGATATGCCTCACCGCACCGATATGGCATAGCACATTCAGCGCCGTGCCTGCCAGCCGGTGATTCCGTTTGATCGCCTTGGCATAATCCTTCGCGGTAAACTGCGCGGGCAGCCCCTCGGGAATCAGCTTCCTATAATCATCTGCATTTTGAATATAAACTTCCCCCAAGAGGTCATCCGGAATGCGCTCACAGCGCGACGACCCCTTCTTTTTGTCCTCACTCCAGCCGTTCAGAAACCGGTATTCGGTGACTTCGAGCAGCACCAGACACAGGTGCAGTTTCGGGTGATCCAGCAGCATTTTGATCTTGTAAAGCTCCGGAAACACGTCGTACACCGACCCTGTTTTCGGGCTTTTTCGTTTCGGGGAGGTCTCGCCGGTCGCATCATCCACCCAGCATAGCCACTTTAAATACGGAATCGGATAGACCACGGTCACGTCGGCGATCTTCAAAAAGGCCTCGAGCTTTTTGCGTAGCACGTTAAAAGCCCGCGTCTGAATCTCGAAAATCCCCCGTTCGCCTAACACGACATCGGCGACGTACCGTCCGAACTTGATCTCGCAGATGCCGCCGTCCAGCTCAAAATAACGCTTCAACACCGCGTGCAGCGTCTTTTCCGAAAGCGTCCCGATCCCGCTGTTTTCTTCCCGGACCCCGACGATAATTTCCCCGCAGGCCGCCCGAAACCGCTCTTTTTCGGCTGTATGGTTCCCCGAAATCCCACTGTTTCCGCCCATATTTCACCCCTTGCCTTGATATTAAAAGTGTAGCACATCTCTCTTTTTCTGTCCATGAAATTCCACGCCGAAAAATATTTTCAAATTTTTCCGAAAAGTGTTGACATCTCAGGTTTAACGTGTTAAACTTCAATCGGTTTAATGCATTAGACCCAAATTCCCCTCAATATGGCGTCGCCATGCCGCCCTGTAGGCGGCTTTGACGCCTTAGGGGTTGCCCGAAGGGCAGGGTGGTTTACCGTTTTACAAACCTTAATGCAACCGTCAACAGCCGACATCTGATTTCTAAAGGGGGAGATATGATGGATAATCAAAAACTGTTCGACGCCGAATACCGGTTCATGGAGGTCATCTGGGCCAATGAACCGGTCAATTCGACGGAACTCGTCCGCCTGTGCGCCGATGCGCTCGGGTGGAAAAAGTCCACCACCTATACGATGCTGCGGCGGCTTGTTGAGCGCGGCGTCGTCAAAAACGAAGACGCAACCGTGACGGCACTCGTCAAAAAAGACGACGTGCGCCGCTACGAGAGCGAAGCGCTGCTTGAAAAGGCCTTCGACAATTCGCTGCCGGCCTTTCTGACCGCCTTTTTGTACGATAAGAAGCTTTCGCAGAAGGAGGCCGATCAGCTGAAAAAAATGATTGAGGAGGCACAAGGCTAAAAGATAAATCTTTCAGAGGCTAAAAGATTTATCTTTTAGCCAGGGAGTTTTATCCTTTTGTGCTGCATACAAAAATGAATCCGGGCTGACCGGATAAAACGTCCCAATTCAATGAAAGGACGGTTATAATGATAAGCGCTCTCTTAATCAAAATCCTCAATATGAGTATGATCGCCTCGGTCGTGGCGCTGGGCGTGATGCTCGTGCGGCTGCCGCTCAAAAAAGCCCCGAAGCTCTTTTCCTACCTGCTCTGGGGGCTGGTGCTGTTCAAACTGGTCTGTCCGCTGACCGTCGAATCGGTCAAGGCGCTGATTCCGGTCACCGCCGAACCGATCCCGCAGACCATCGTCACCGCCGAAATTCCGCAGATCGACAGCGGCATCGAAGCGGTCGACAGCGCAGTCAACGCGGCGATCTCCTCACAGGCCGCGACGCCGGCCGCAAGCGCCAACCCGATGCAGATCATCCTGACCGTTTCGGCTTGGGTCTGGGCGGCGGGCGCAGTCGCGTTTTTCACCTATGCGTTCGTCTCCTATTTCCTGATGAAACGCCGCATGCGCGTTGCGGTCAAAACGGGCGATGCCTACGAATCCGACCGCATCACGACGGCGTTCGTCCTCGGCTTTTTCACCCCGAAAATCTATATGCCCGCAGGACTTTCGCCCAAAGAGCGCGAATATATCCTGCTGCACGAGCAGACCCATATCAAACATCTGGACTACATCGTCAAACCGATTGCCTACGCGGCGGCCTGCCTGCACTGGTTCAATCCGCTGGTCTGGCTGTCGTTTAAATTGGCAATGCAGGATATGGAACTGACCTGCGACGAGACCGTTCTGCGGCATTATAATACGGATATCCGCGCCGATTATTCGCGTTCGCTGCTGATGCTCTCTCAAAAACGCAGCGGATTGTTAAGCCCGTTGGCATTCAGCGAGACCGGCGTCAAACCGCGCATCAAAAACGCGCTCAACTATAAAAAACCGGCGTTTTGGATCATCATCGCCTCGGTTGTGCTGATCACCGCCGCCGCAGTGATCTTTCTCCCGAACGCCGTGAACCCGCCCCTCACCTCGGAATCGTCCCGCCCGGACCCGCCATCTGCAGTATCCTATACGCCAATTCATTCCTCCCCCATCCCTGCTGAAGAGGAGATTTATCAACTTTCCATGCCCGATCCCGACGAGACCTATCTCTCAACACTTGCTTACAACGGCACCGCAAGTTCCGATTGGATTGAGAGCGGACAGGAATTTCTGACCTTCTCCGATGACTTAAAATCACATTTCACCCTTCCATCCAATCTGACGAACGCGCTCTCGGAATACGGCGACTCCTTTTTCGAATCCAAACGGGTAATCGCCATGATTTTAGCCGAGGACAGTGATCTCGACTGCACCTTCGGAGGTATTCGGGACTTTAGTTCAGGTATCGCGCTTTGGGGCAGCAGCGACTTTGTCATCAGTGATTCCTATCTCTATTCCTATTTCCGCTCCGCAGATCAAGCCTCTTCTGTCGTGATTGATATCAATTGGAAAGCAACCGACAGAACGCAAACCGATGAAAACGCCTGGTGGCTTGTGCTGATCAGTGTCGACGATGAATATTCCGACAAACTCTCTACATGCGATCAAATCGGTGGGCGCAGCAGCGGCGGCGGCAGGGAGCGAGGAGATGTTGAAATCACCTCGGAGACTAAAACCGTCTCCTACTACGAAGACGGCGGTCTCGTTACAGACACCTATATCATCAAAAACGGCGGCTCTCTATGCAACGAAGACGGCCAATTCATGATCAACGGAGATGACTTTCTCTTACTGCCGCATGTGATCGGCGTGCTGAACGGCGGCAATTGGCATCTGTATAAAAAGACGGCTTTGGTGCCTGCAATATTGGTGCCCGTCTCCGATGCCTCGTACAACGAAATCTTCTGCCGTCAGTACCCGGATGGCTCCTATGACCCGAATTATATCCTCGCCCGACGCGGTTCTCTCTGGGCTTTGCTCGACGGCCAGGGCAGCTCGCTGACCGACGCGGTCTACGGTAAAATATATCTCAATACCAACCGAGAGGACTGGCCGGTCATCGTCGTCGCACAAAACGGCAAATACGGCGCGATCGGCTATGATGGAAAAGTCATCGTACCAACCGAATATACCTATTTGACAATGAACATCCAAACCGGCAAAATTTATGTGCTCAAAGGGGACAAATGGGGCACAATCACCCTTGACGGCAATCTAAGCGCGTCCGCAGTCGACTGGAAGACACCGATTCCCACGGAAATCACTGATTACTATTCCTTCTATGCCCCGAACGGTTATTCCATGACCGACAGTGAAACTCAAATAAGCGAATTATTCACCAAAGACCCCGGCTTTCAAATTCTCGGCAACGCCGACGGTACAATCTCCGACCAACAGATGGCCGTTTACGCTTTGATGCACATGGAAAATTACAGTTATGAAACCGGCAACACCCGTGAAGATTACGACGCTCTGACCATCAAATATTTCGATAAAAAGCTGACCGACTACACCGGCGGGGGTATGTTCGAATTCATTCCGAATACCGACCGCATCCGTGCCGTCGGCTGGAGTTATGACAGCAGCATGTATGCGCTGCTGCGTTCCGTATCGCAGACATACGGCATCTATACCGCGCAGTTTTACTGCATCAACATCTCCGACTCTTATTGGGACGATTCCCCGTATGATTTCGCCGCAGTCAAACAGATGCTGTATAATGGCGAATGGGAGCCGTTGGTTCAAGACGGCCTTACCTTCGAACTGCGCGAAGTCAAATTTATGCTCAATCAAAACGAAGACGGCAGTTCTTACCCACTCTACAAGAGCGTCGAAATTCTCCAAACCGGCCTTACCGCACCAATTTCATCCCAATAACCCTATCATCCGCATTCCATACCTATCACCAAACCGAGCGGTTTCGTTTTCACGGGGCCGCTCGGTTGACATATTAAGGTAATTATGATATAACAGGATAAATGCTTATACTTACAAAATCCCTTCTATAACCATCTGCAGAGCCGTACGAGGAGGCCCTAAAAATGATTCCCTTGCTTTCACTGTTCGAACCCGGCGATAAACCACACTCCAAATCCATAATCAACCCCAAAAAACCAGCGTTTTGGATCATTATCTCCATGGTGGTCCTGATTACCGCTGCTTTCATCTTTCTCCCGAACGCCTTAAAAACCCCTACCGTTTCGGAGCCGTTCGCCGCTTCGGTTTCTCAAATCACCGATTCCTCCGAAACCTCTTTCGCCACGGAAACTGTAAACTTACAAATTCCCGTCAATGCATCGGTCTACCAACTGCAGATGACGATGGCCGATAACGTCTATATCAACAACATCAAAGCGAGTGACGACATCCTGACCGACGAAATTTATAAACCAATACAAATGCAGGAGTTCTCCGGTCAGCTCGCCCAGCGTTTTCATTTCGAGTCCGACCTGTATCAGCGGTTCAGCGGTTATGACGAGGCTTACTTTCAAAATAAATGCGTATTCGCTCTGATTCTCCGCTCGACCATGGATAAAATCTGCCTGTTCGACGGGGTCGAATATGCCCAAGCCGTTCAAACCGCAAGCACTTCAACACTGCCCGATCTGCTTGTCTCCGTCTCTTTGAAATTAGCCGATAACGGCAGCGAATGGGTCGATGCCGATTCCTGGTGGCTGGTGTTAATCGAATTAGGCGATTCGGGGCACGCTCCGTCCGATTTCAAATTGAGCGGCGTTTTCCGAAACAATGACAACTCAGCGCTCCCCCAACAATATGCTACCGTCATGTACTATACCGAAGACGGCGATAGGATTGACCGCTATCTCATCAAGAATGATCTCAACGGCGAAAAAGAGCTGTGCACCGTAGACGGTCAACACCTGTTAAGCGGCACCGACTTTTACCCGCTGCCCCATATGATCGGCGTGCTGAGTGACGACGGTTGGCGTTTATATGACAAAACCACCCTCAAACCCATCTCCGGCCGCGTCTATGAACAACTGCATTGTCAGCAGTATCCGGACGATTATTGGGACCCGATCCATATGACCGCCAAGCGCGGCGGCCTCTGGGTCTTGCTGGACGGAAAAGGCAACGAATTGACCGACGCGCTTTATGATGCAATTTATCTGAGTACCTACGAGGAGGTCTGGCCGATTATCAGCGTCATTCAAAACGGCAAATACGGCGCCATCGGCTACGACGGGAAAGAAATCATCCCCCCACAGTATGATTTTCTGACAATGCTTGTCTACTCCGTTGAAGACACGGTATTCGTGCGCAAAGACGGCAAATGGGGCGCAATTACTCTCGACGATCAAATGAACACCTCCGATCCCGACTGGGCAACGCAGGTCCCACAGGAACTCACCGAAAATTACGCCCTTTGGGAGTATTCCCATTCCGAAGACGATCTTTTCACCGATGATGCCGGATTCAAGATTCTCGGCAGCGCCGATGGCAAAATTTCTGATGAACAGATAGCGGTCTACGCCGTGCTGCACATGAAAGGGTATGATTATGAAAACGGCAATACTCGCGAAGAATACGACGCAATTACCCTAAAATATTTCGGCAAAACGCTGACCGACTATACCGGCGGGGGCAAACTTGAATTTATTCCGGACACCGACCGTATTCGTGCCGTCGGCTGGAGTTATGACAGCTCCATGTTCACGATGATCAAATCCCTGTCGAAAACCGACGGCAAATATTACACCGGGCAGTATTACTGCGTCAACATCTCCGATTCCGTATGGGACGCTTTACCCTATGACCTCGCTGCGGTCAAACAGATGATTCGCGACAGGAATTGGACACCGCTCACCCAAGCGGGTCTCACCTTCGAACTGCGCGAAGTCAAGTTCACCCTCGGTCAGGAGGAAGACGGCACTTATTACCCGATCTTCATGCGCGTTAAAATTCTGGAATCCGGCCTTAAAGAGCCAGTCACATCACAATAATATATATTTTCAATAATCCCCTGATTCATCTCCGCACTTATCGCCAAAAAATAAATATCCCCCGGTAAAACCGGGGGTTTTTCATAGACGGGCAAAGCCCT
>ERZ795048.169-NODE-169-length-70753-cov-32.566324_pt1 | contig 70753 bp, 62 predicted proteins | sample MGYA00375132_ERZ795048 | MGnify/ENA primary metagenome ERZ795048 (study PRJEB30177, sample SAMN05720225) | activated sludge metagenome | isolation source: Anaerobic digester | place: Hong Kong | collected 2014-12-17 ...
CATACGGGAGCAGGGCTGAGAAGGATTATTCAATCAATAAGGGTGTCAGTATAAAAGTTGAAGGTAAAGGCTTCAGTTCAGTGCTCTACTGTGACGATGTGAAAGCAACGAAGGAGAAGTTTGTCCTTTACAGGGAGTATGTAGATTCAGTGGGTTTCTGGAGGCTCGGTATGCAGAGCCCGGAGATGTGGGATGAGATACGGATTGTGGATTAGAATAAGATTAAGTTATGCCATAAAAAAAAGCCCCTTAAAAAGGGGCTTTTTTTTATGGCGCTGAAGTGCAGATACAACATTGCCTAAAATCTTCTTACTGGCAGGGCGGTCCCCTCACTATATTTTGTTTGGTTACTGCTTCCGCAAGTCTTATTAATGAACGGAGCTACTCCGGTACCAGTGTCATGGGATGAATAATTAATATCGTAGAAATTTTCAGAAATAGCAGAGAAGGTTACTCCGTTTTCATCAGTTCCGGAACAGAGATTTCGAATCAATTTTATTAATTCATCCGTTGACGGGAGAAACCAGTCATCGTATAATGTTCCGTTATTTGTTATGGTATAACTGTCACAGAATTTAGCTGCGCTATCAGTTGTGCTGTCCACTGCTAAAATATTAGCTGTGTTTTGTAATCCGTAGCCAATCGCTGGAGATGTGTCAACATCTATGTCGTAAGCTCCCCATCTTTTCCACCCGTTAACACCTGATGCCATCTCAAGATATGTCCAGCCGTCAGTTGCAGCGTTTGGATTGACATAGAATATCCATCCCCCTGCGGGGCCCCTCTTTCTTAAAACACCTGTATCTGTTGTATAGATTGCATAAAGTGCCACATCTTCTGTTATGGCAAAAGTACTCCCTGCTAAGTAATCTGTACCTGTTCCGTCCGGTTTACTGTTCCATTTTACGAATGACTGCCATATCGGCAGATTTTCAGCAAGAAGCGGCCCCTTAAGATTTCCTGTATTGTCAGAAATTGTAACTGTTGCATTTATATCATGCTCAACAACGGCAGGAACTGATCCTCCCGTGTTCCCTGTTCCTGGGTAATAAGTAACTGCCGGGCGCTTCCACATTGCATACAGTATCACATCAGAATTCCCTATAGTGAAAGTCGAACCGGGTGCATATTGCGTGCCGCTGCCGTTACTTTGAGTGTTCCACCCGCTGAGGAAATACCCTGTTTTGACAAGCCCCCCTGTATTACCGCTCACTGTTACTTCCTCTCCGTAAGTATAGTACCCCGGATCAGGTACTTCACCTGATGATCCGTTGTTTCTGTATATAACTCTGTATGATGATGAAACAGTACACAGGCATGAAGATGTTTTCCCTCCGTCATTTGTTGTGGCTGTAATTGTAGCTGTACCTGTAATTTTTGCTGTAACAGTTCCGCTGCCGTTTACTGTTGCCACGGATGGGTTACTGCTTGACCATGTAACGCTTCTGTCAGAGGCGAATGCCGGTGATACCTGTGCGAAGAGAGTTTCGGTCTGGCCGAGACCCAGTGTGAGAGTTGATTTATTGAGGGTTACGTTGTTTACATATATTATTGCCGAGGAGACCATGCATGTGCAGTTTGCGATGAATCCTCCGTCAGATGTAGTTGCTGTTATTGTTGCGCTGCCGGCGTTAATAGCTATGACCTGCCCGCTGCTGTCAACTGATGCCACGTTTAAATCGCTGCTTTTCCATGCAATGCCCTGGTTTGTGGCAGTTGATTTGCCGTTTGAGTCAACAGGGCTTATAACAGCGCTCAGCTGTTCAGTGTACCCTGCTGTTATAATAAGGGCAGTGGTATTCAGTGTTACACCTGTGGCTTTTACTGCTGAAGCAGTTACTGTGCAAACGCATGAAGCGATGAATCCGCCATCAGCTGATGTCGCTTTTATAGTTGCTGTACCGGCGGCTATGCCCCTGACAAGTCCTGTGCTGTCAACTGATGCTATACCGCTGTTTGTGCTTGTCCATGTGAGAGTGCGGTTCGTGGCATTAACAGGTGTAAATGTTGCAAAGATCCTTTCAGATGCTCCTGTTTCAATAACTGTACTTTCCTTGTTCAGAGTTATACCTGTGACAGAAACAGGTTCGCTTAATATGGTATAATGGCATGTTGCCTTTACTCCGCTTGCAGCTGTAACGGTGATAACTCCTGTTCCAGGCTGTTTTGCTGTAACAAGTCCGGAAGCGTCAACTGAAACAGTATCAGGCGCGCTGCTGCTCCAGGTGAGCTGCTGATTGGTCGCGTTGGAGGGGTGAATCTCCGCTGTAAGCTGTTCTATGCCGGGGGTGTTAACAACAAGTGAAGATGCCGTGCGGCTAAGGGTAAGTGAATCAACAGGGATCGGCTTTTCTACTACAGTAACAGTACAGGTATCTTTAAAATTACCCTCCTCTGTAGTAACTGTAATAACTGCGCTTTTTGTTTCCCCTTCGTTCACAACTGCGACAGCTGTCACAAGCCCGGTGCTGTCAACAGAAGCAACTGTTTCATCGCTGCTTGACCATGTTACATTTTTATTGGAGGTTTTTGAAGGTGTAACAACAGGGTAAAGGCGTTCGGTATCTCCGCTTATTATTGATGTTGTCTTTTTGATACCCACTCCGTCTACAGGCCCTGTCAGATAACTGTGCGCAGTGTATATGGAATCTCCGCATGAGGTGAGGAGTATTGCCGCTGTTGTAATTAATAATATTATTATATGTCTCATTTCTTGTACCTTTGATTAAGTCCATTTAAAAAGTAATTCCCGCGCCTACTGATACTGCGGCAAACTCCATCCTTCCGCTGCTTTCAAAAATAATGGAGTATTCAGCCCCTCCGCAAATATTGATCCTGTCTGAAATATCGTATTTAAGAGAAACACCTGCTGATGACATAAAATCAAAGCCGCTGTTCTTTGTAATATTGCTGATGAGAAGATTTTCAGTATCATGTACAGTATATTCAATCATGCTGTACGCTGCTCCGCATTTGATGATGCCGCGCAGCGAAAAATTATAAAATAAAGGAAGTGTGTAATTCATTTCAATCAGTGCAGGAGCTATTGACATGCTCTCAACCCCCTCTTCGCAGTTGAAGATGTAGTAACCGGTCTCCACACCAATGCTGTATTTTTTTGCTGATATGCCTGCGTCAAGGAGTACGCCATAGCCTGATGATGCAAGGTCAGGAAGTATTCCACGGGGATATAAGTATGCAGTCATTGTTCTTATGTAGACTTTATAACCCGCGTCGTAAACAGCTTTAATTTCATCAGATTCAGTGAAGAGATCATTCACTGCGACTACTGAGAACCAGTGGCGCCCTTCGGCAGGGAAGTCTTTAATGACAAACTCACTGCCGGGTGAGCTCCCTTTTTTTATCCTCTCTTTCCCCTCTGTTTCATATATAATATATGACTTCACTCTGCTTTCGGGATCAGTTACGTTTCTCCATGTTAACGTCAGGGTTACGTTTTTACCGTCTCCGGAATATTGTTCATTTATAACAAGTTTTCCGGGAGGTTCAGGAAGTGTGTTAACAACAACCTTTTCACTGGGGAGTGATTCCTCTCCGGTATCAGAAACAGCCGTTGCATATATTTCATAAATCCAGCTCTTCTTCAGATTCTTTATTTCGCATGATAAATCATCTGTTTCTTCCAGAAGCCTGTAGGTCTCCTCTTTCGCTTTTACATCGCGTATATATATTCTGTAGAACTTTGCCGGTTTGAACGGCGGGCTCCATGTAAGGAGAATATTCTCGGTTGATGCTTTACCCGCGAGATCAGTGGGGTTTGTCCTGGCTATGAACATCACCTTTTTCCTGGGGATTTTAAATTCTTCAGGCTTTGTGATATCCCTGCGGAAATAAAAGTCATCCCTGTCTTCATCAACCTGGTAGCCTTCAACCATCTCACCAGTTGTAAGGCGGACATAAACTTTTCCTAAATAGAGATCTGTGTAGATAATTCTCATTATTTCATTGCGGGGGATTCTCTCTATTGTGCCGGAATCATTCCTGACAGAAATTGATGCAATATCATCTGCAATAATTGAACCTTTAATTATGGCGCCGTCTTTTTTAAAAACATGTTCCGCGTAAAGTCTTATTCCGGGAAGTGTTATCAATATCAGTTGTATTATAAATAATGTTACGGTGTATCTTCTGAAACTCATTCTTTCATATCCCTTCTGTTCATGTTACTCAGCCTGACTCAGCTTCTGAAAATCAGGGAACAGCTCTTCTCTGTCATCACCGGAGTTTTCAATGTTGCGCAGCTTATTGATACATTCTGAATTATCCGCTTTGATTATTCTATCATCAAGTGATGTGATACTATCTGAGTCAAGAACCTGCATGAGTGTATCAAGAGATTCACTTCTATCAGACATGCTGTTGTCCATTTTTGATGCCTCTTCTTCGTATATAATAAATCATATATATTTCTATTATTCATGTGAGTGTATGCCATTAAATGAAGCTAAGTCAATATAGCAGGAATGAACGTCACTTCTAAGGGAATGAACTGCACTATTTTTTTTAATTTTTTTCCGCTTGAATTAATCACCATTAAACTTAAGTTGCATCAGGGTTGGATTTTTTAATGAATATAATCAGACATGGGACCTTTTCGGCTCTTTTATTGGTGTTTGTGCTGGCGTGGTGTCATTCAGCCGGAGCATCAACCGTTGTTATCGAAAGACCTGATGCTGTTTACAGCGTATCAGAACACTCCCTGTTCCTTGAGGATAAAAGCGGCAGGCTCTCCTTTGATGATGTGACCTCACCTTTACGCCGCACTGAATTTAAAAAATCCGAAGACAGAGTGCCTAATTTCAGATTCTCACGATCCGTTTTCTGGTTCAAATTCACACTTTCAGACAGGCGGGGCAGAGGGGATAATGAGCAGCTTGTACTCAGATACAGGTGGCCCTTTATCAATTCAATTACAGTTTTTATTGAGGAGAGTAACGGAAACTACAGGATGGTTGAAACAGGGTGTGCCTGGCCGTTTGACACAAGGGATATCCCCGCAAGGCTTTTTATGTTCAGGGTCCCGCATGTTGAGAACGGTGATACAACTGTATATGTGAGGTGTTCCACAAGGGGGGCGCTCCTTTTCCCTGTTGATGTTGCCCCGTGGAGCAAAATGATGCATGAGTCCGAGATTGAAAACCTGCTATATGGGATATTTGCAGGTGTCATGATCATGATGATATTCTTTCATCTGCTGATGTTTACTGCTATCCGCGATGTTGACTACATCTATTTCTGTGTTTATATTGCTGCGCAGATGATGAATCATTTTATGACTGACGGCTTTATGTTCAGGTATTTCTCTTTTCCGGTGGAGTATCTTCACCAGTGGATGATGCTTCTTGCTGCAATTGTGGCTGCTGTCATTATACTCTTTTCATCACATCTCCTTAACCTGGATAAAGATATCCCTGTTATGGGGACCCTGTTTAAAGCTGCTGCAGTTCTCTTTGGTATACTGGCACTGGCGAGTTTTCCTGCTTCAGGTTTTATCGGGTGGAGGCTGTTCTTTGCCCTTGTTTTCCTTATTACAGTGATCACACTTGTGTTATCTGTAATAAGGATGGTGCAGGGGGTTGCACTGGCAAAGTATATTTTTGTTTTTATACTTCTGTATCTGTCATCAACAATAACAGTTAATCTCATAAGGCTGAATATTATTCCGTTTAACAGTCTGACATATGGTATAAGGCCTCTGTCTCTCATTATGCAGGCCTTAATACTTGCCTATGCAATAAACGCGAGAATCCGGAAAATGGAGCGGGATAAACTTGCGATTCAGGATGAGGCGATACAGGCCCTTGAAAGGAATGACAGGCTTAAGGATGAGTTTCTTGCAAATACATCACATGAACTCCGAACTCCGCTGCACGGAATTGTGGGGCTTGCTGATATAACACTTAGAAACGGCCGCGTTAATATGCCCCGTTATGTGAGGGAGAACCTCCTTCTTATATCATCAAGCGGGAGGAAACTCCTTTCTATCATAAATGATCTGCTTGATTTTTCAAAGCTGAAGCACGGGGAGCTTTCCCTTAATATAAAAGCTGTTGATCTTAAAAGTGCTGTATCAGTGGTCTTTTCACTACTCTCACCTTTAACAGAAGGGAAGGCCATTGAACTCAGAAACAGAGTACAGCCGGATATGCCCCGACTGCTGGCTGATGAACTGAGACTCAAGCAGGTGCTTTCCAATCTTACAGGTAATGCTATAAAGTTTACACCTTTCGGAGTGGTGGAGATCTCTGCCCGTGTTAATGATTCAGGGATGGCAGAAGTCACTGTAAGTGACACAGGTATCGGCCTTGAAAAGGATTCCATTGAAAGAATTTTCACCCCCTTTGAGCAGGGTGACGGTTCAGGGGTCAGGGAATACGGGGGCACAGGGCTCGGGCTCTCCATAACAAAAAATCTTGTTGAACTGATGGGGGGAGAAATCCGTGCTGAGTCCCCTGAACAGGGAGGGGCGTCATTTATCTTTACACTCCCCCTTGACAGGCGTGCCGCAGAACGTGGTGATGCCCGTGATGTTAAAGAAAGAGCAGGCGGAGTGCAGATCCCTGATATAAAATATGAACAAAATACTCCGGGTTGGGACGGCGCCCTATATACCCCTGCTATACTTGCCGTTGATGATGACCCTGTTTCATTGAAGATCCTCTCCGATTTTATCGGACTTCTCGGGTACCGCTGCATAACTGCAAAGGATGGAGCATCGGCTCTTGATATTATATCAGGGCAGAGAGGTGTTGATATGGTGCTCCTTGATGTAATGATGCCCGGTGTCTCGGGTTATGAGGTACTGAAAAAAATCAGAAAAACCCGCGGGCCTGAGGATCTCCCTGTTATACTGATAACAGCAAAGTCGCTCATTGATGATATTAATGCGGGGTTCAGTGCCGGGGCAAATGACTACATCATCAAGCCATTTGATATTGATGAACTCTCCCGCAGGGTGAAGAATATATTGATGTCAATGGGGCGCGTTGAAAAAGGGATTCCGGGGATAAGAATGAAAGAGAAAAAGGGGGATCTGTTTATCCCCTACAGGGATATTCTCTATCTCTCCTCATCAGGGAAAAAAAGTATAATATTTAAACAGGAGGGAGGTGAGGAGGTTGCTATGCTGCTGAAGGAGATAGAGCAGATCCTCCCCGTTAATTTTCTCAGGATTCACAGGGGGCATATAATCAATATGGATCATGTCGTAAAGATACATCACAGGGAGAGCTGGAGTTACGATGCTGAATTATCAGGAGGCGCTGTTCTGCCTGTGGGAAGGACTTTCATCACTCAGCTCAAAGAATATCTTGATAGAAAAAGTTAGTGCTTTGCTGCATGTTCCCAGTTTGAATATTCTGTTTATATTGTAAGCGATATACCATCAGGATTTTCTTTACTTTTCTGAAGATCCCGGATTACACGTTTTTTTTCAGGCTGTGGCAGAGGATTTGATCTTATGTTAAGGAGCTTCAGCTTCTTCAGCGGTCCCAGGTCACGGGGCATCTCCTTTATCCTGTTGTAATGAATATCTATCTCCCTTAACCGGGGGAGTTCCATAAGCTCCGGCGGAAAACTCCTGAAACTGTTTCCTCCAAGTCCGATCCATTCAAGTCTTTCAAGCTTAACAATCCACGGCGGCAGTTCTTCCAGCCTGTTGAACCCCAGGTGAAGAACGCGGAGATTGGTGAACCTGAGAACCTCTTCAGGAACATGGTCTAATCCCGTGCTGTTTAAAAAGAGTATCTCCACATCGCGGGGATGTTTCAATGCTTTTTCAAGTGAATAATCCCCTTCAAAAAGGGGGAGTATTGCTGCTGCGGCAACCAGCAGAATTGAAACAGCGCCAAGAATCCTCTCCTTTGTGCTTTCATATTTTTCGTATAAAAAGTACGGGATTCTCAGAGGCAGGTACAACATGAAGAACAGAAGTATAACAATAAATGTATAAAGTATTACGAGAGATATTGAGTAGTGTGAAGCAAGGAGATAGTTATTGTAGTCGTTTGGCTTAAGCAGGTTACCGATTACAGTTGTATATGCCAGTGAATAGAATAATAGAAAGAGCATGTCTGCAATAAAGTTTTTCACCCTTGAAGGCTGCGGCTTTTCTGCCCCCGCGATGATAATCATCAGAATAACCAGTTCTTTTATTACAGTGCCGAAGAGAACAGCTGCAAGAATTCCGTTTGCATTTTCCTCTTCAAAAGTTATGCCAAAGGCTCCCATTGCCATAATAGTCATTATAACAGATACAACAGTGTGGAACATCCACAGGAGGAACACTCCGGCGCTTTCACTGCTGAACTCTCCGCCGTACTTCGATTTAAGTATAAATGCTGTGAACTCTCCTGCCATAGCAAGGATGAGGATTATCCCAAGCAGCGGGTTTGTGCCTCCGTGGTAAAGTATTTCGGATGAAACCTCCTGCACCGTGTCATAAAAGAACCAGTCATATACCATTTCATTAAAAAAGAAGAGATAACCTGACAGCGCCAGGTTGGTCATTATGCTCCCGGTTCGGACAAGCTGTAATAATGATCTGAAGATGCTTATGTTCATTTTTTTCTTCTGCTGAATGTCTTTATTAAAATAGCTTGAGCCCCGGTGAACGAAGAGGCTCTCTTATAAAATAATATTTTTCAGCATATATTGCAAGAAAAGATTTCCCTCATGCGTCCGAAATAATATTTATTCATTATTACCACTGTAATTTTACTATTGTTCCTGATGCTCTTCCAGAAGATCTGTTTTATTATTGATATTCCTTCAATAATCAGTAGTTATAAAAACAGAGGCTTTGCGATGCATTAAATATTTAACATCTTTTCGCGGAGCAGCCATGTATATCTGTGACGAACTTATAACTGAACTGAAACGCAACAGGGTAATCCCTTTTATCGGTGCGGGGGTATCAATGAACCTTGGGCTCCCTTCATGGGGTGATATTTATAAGCAAGGGGTAGCAATCCCTTGCTTATCTAAAAATATTAAAACTATTTCTTTTTACCTTTACCGCCTTCAGGTTTTCCTTTACCTTTTCCTTTCTTTTTCATTTTTGCATGTTTTCCTTTGGCTTTGGCTTTTAGAGCTTTAAACTCAGGTGATCCCGGCTTTATCCCCATCTCCTTTGCTATATAGCCCCAGCCTTTTGATTTGTTTTTCTGATACTGGTTAATAACTTCATCAATCGGTTTGTTTGCCTGTTTACCTATTTCACAGGCCATGTAGATGTCGCCGTCTTTCATACCGAATTTTGCTCTCATTTCATTCAGTTTAGGTATAGGTATACCGAAATCAGCGGCAATTTCTGCGTCAAACCCGCCTTTATCTTTGGATGCTTCAATACTGATTTTATCCAGGTCCGGGGTGAGATCATCGGCCACAACCGGGGTAGAAAAAATAAGAGCAGTAATTAATGTAATAAACAATGATTTAAAAAAAGTATTCATCTAAATTCCTCCGGGAATTATTAATATTTTTGTTGTTATAATTATATAAATACATAAAGTATATGGCAAAAAATGTCTTCATTATTCTTTTATAATATATTCAGGTAGATCCTGTACCGCATGGGGCATCATAAATGATTAGAAAATTTAAAAAAACAGATATGGACTCTGTTCTTGATATATGGCTTGAGGCATCAATTAAGACACACGACTTTATTGACAGAGAATTCTGGGAGTCCAATGTACCTGCTATGCGGGATCTATATCTTCCATCGGCGGAGATTTATGTTAATAACGATCATGGGAAGGTTAATGGATTTATCGCACTTAACGGTGATTCAGTAGCCGCTTTATTCGTCTCTCCTGAATCACAGGGGAGAGGTATAGGGAGCAGGCTTTTAAACTGGGCAAAGGAATTACGCGGGACAATCGAACTCTGCGTTTATAAGGAGAATGTAAAAAGCTTTGAATTTTACAGAAAGCATCTCTTTGCCGCTGAGGGGGAACATGTTGATGGCAGAACCGGGAGAGTGCAGATATTGATGAGATGGTGATAATTTAATCCGGGACTGGTTTTTCTCCATCCCGGATTAACGGAGAATTATGATTATAATCTGAATTCATCAGGTTCTTTATAACCGTAGTTGAAAACCGGTTTATAATTATCCTTTTTTTTATTCCCCTCTTTTAAAAGATAGCAGAACATTGAGGCATTACCGGCTGAAGCTTCATTAGTGGTCGTTAAATTAATGCTTTTTAATATAGATGAAAGTATCTCCCTTTTTTCGGGCAATACTGAAGATTTGGCGAAGCTGATTGAATCGGTTTTAATAAAACTGTCTGCCATATCTCCCGGTGCGGAAAAAACAGGGGTACAGCTAAGCATCCGGATAACGAGCAGAGAATACTGACCCCAATCCTGAGTTATGCCGACCTTAGATACAATCATAACATGGCTCAGTGTTGTTAAAAACTTTACCCCGTCATTGGTATAATTAATTTCATAAGTATTGCTATCGGCATTAACACCTATATATGAAGCGCTGACATTTAAATTTGCAGTTTTTTCATACCACAGAGGAGAGGCGGAGATTTTTCTGCCGGATGCAAGACTGACCGGTACCTTTGTATCAATTTTATTCCATTTAATAAACCCTTTATCACCCTCTTCAAGTGCGGGTAACCTGTAAAAGCCTCTCTGAATAAGAATATAACTTCGCCTGATAAAACCATCCATATCTGTAACTATTCTTCTCGGGGTAAGGCCTACCCATGAATATGAATTAAGAGGATATTGTGCACCTGTGTCGGCGTTTTTAACTGAAGTTACCTTTTCATCTTCACTGATAAATATTTCATTATTTTCTATTTTCAGAATTGAAACAGTGCGTTCTTTTTCAAATATGAATGTTTCAGGTCTCTGGTTGTATCTGACTTTTCCGGTAATTTTATAAACAGCATAATCACCGGCTTCAGGATTTTTATGTATCAGGTATTTACCCCCTGTTGCCAGAAATTTATCAACATCTTTATAATAATTAGGGATGCAGCCGGAAGGGATGATTATAAGAATAGAAATTATTACGGGTGCTATCTGTTTTATCAGCATCGATGTCTCCTTTCAGTGTATTTTATAATATAATTATTCATAAATGAATACATTTCAGAAACTGTATAAAAGCAATAATAAAACTACAAATTTTTGCCACAGACCTCTTTTACCGGTATATTGAAAGCCACCCTTTTAAAGGAATCCTGCAAATTTCCAATAAATCAACGGGTGTGAAGCATTTAAATTAAGATATTAAGAGGTGGAGCTATATGAAAGAAGAGAGTAAATGCCCTGTTACAGGGAGCACTGCACGCAGGGGCACATCCAACCGCGACTGGTGGCCCAATCAGCTGAACCTGAGTATACTGCATCAGCATTCAGCCAAAAGCGACCCCATGGGTGATGGTTTTAACTATAGAGAGGAGTTTAAAAAACTCGACCTTAAGGCCATCAAGGAAGATCTTTATAAACTTATGACAGATTCGCAGGAGTGGTGGCCCGCTGACTGGGGACATTACGGCCCGCTTTTTATACGCATGGCATGGCACAGCGCTGGAACTTACCGCATGGGTGACGGACGCGGAGGAGCGGGTAACGGCACACAGCGTTTTGCGCCGCTTAACAGCTGGCCGGATAATGTGAACCTGGACAAGGCCCGCAGGCTGCTTTGGCCTATAAAGAAGAAATACGGTAAAAAGATATCCTGGGCAGACCTTATGATACTGGCGGGGAACTGCGCCCTTGAGTCAATGGGCTTTAAAACATTCGGTTTTGCCGGAGGGCGTGAGGATGTGTGGGAGCCTGATGAAGACATCTACTGGGGAGCGGAAAGCGAGTGGCTTGGCGACAAGCGCTACACAGGCGAGCGTGACCTTGAGAACCCTCTTGCTGCAGTGCAGATGGGGCTTATCTATGTGAACCCCGAAGGGCCCAACGGGAATCCTGATCCGGTGGCGTCCGGCCGCGATGTACGCGAAACCTTTGCACGCATGGCAATGAATGATGAGGAGACAGTGGCCCTTGTTGCAGGGGGGCACACCTTCGGAAAGTGCCATGGTGCGGGTGACGCTAAGTTTGTGGGGCCTGAGCCTGAGGCAGCGCCGATTGAAGAAATGGGGCTCGGATGGAAGAGCAGCTATAAAAGCGGTAAGGGCGGCGATACAATTTCAAGCGGAATTGAGGGTGCATGGAAACCTAATCCCATCAAATGGGATATGGGTTATCTTAAGGTACTTTTCAAATATGAGTGGGAACTGGTTAAAAGCCCTGCAGGTGCACATCAATGGCTTGCAAAAGATGTTGCTGATGAGGATATGGTTGCTGATGCCCATGACCCGTCAAAGAAGGTGCGGCCCATGATGACCACTGCTGACCTCTCCCTGAAGTTTGACCCTGTTTACGAAAAGATTGCCCGTGATTACCTGAATAATCCTGATAAGTTTGCCGATGCTTTTGCACGCGCGTGGTTTAAGCTGACACACCGCGACATGGGGCCGCGATCCCGTTATCTCGGCACTGAGGTTCCGGCAGAGGAACTAATCTGGCAGGACCCTGTGCCAGCTGTTGACCATAAGCTTATTGAGGAGAAGGAGATCATATATCTCAAGGAGAAGATTCTTGATTCAGGATTATCTGTCTCTGACCTGGTTTACACTGCATGGTCATCAGCCTCAACGTTCCGCGGTTCAGACAAACGGGGAGGCGCAAACGGCGCGCGCATACGTCTTGCTCCGCAGAAGGAGTGGGACGTTAATCAGCCTGCTGAACTGAGGAGAGTGCTTGATGTACTGGAAAAGGTTCAGAAGGAGTTCAACGGCGCGCAGTCAGGAGGGAAAAAGGTTTCAATGGCTGACCTCATTGTACTGGCAGGGTGTGCCGGTGTTGAGCAGGGGGCAAAGAATGCGGGCCTCAGCATTACAGTGACCTTTACCCCGGGGCGTACTGACGCAACACAGGAACAGACAGATGCCGCTTCTTTCGCTGTACTGGAACCGGTTGCTGACGGGTTCAGAAATTTCCTCAAGGCAAAATACTCAGTGGGCGCTGAGGAACTCCTTGTTGATAAGGCACAGCTCCTGACTCTTACAGCGCCTGAGATGACAGTGCTCATCGGGGGGATGCGTGTAATGAATGCCAATTACGGTAAATCCAAGCATGGAGTTTTCACAGGGAAGCCTGAAGCTCTCACCAATGATTTCTTTGTGAACCTCCTTGATATGGGTACTGAGTGGAAACCTTCAGCAGGGGATAAAGATATTTACGAAGGTTATGAACGCGCTACAGGTAAACTGAAATGGACAGGTACCCGTGTTGACCTTCTCTTCGGGGCGAATTCTCAGCTAAGGGCCATTGCGGAGGTTTATGCCTGTGAGGATTCAAAGGAGAAGTTTGTGAATGATTTTGTGAAAGCCTGGATAAAGGTGATGAACGCTGACAGGTTTGATTTAGTATAAGTTTTTTAGTAATAAATGATACAGAAGCGCGGCATTCCAGAACATGGAATGCCGCGCTGTTTTTTCCCGCCCCTCATAAAAGGGATGATTTCTGCCCGCATTTTTATATAAGGAGTAGGGGGGGGCAGGATTTGACGCTTTCTTCTATTTAATTATTGCTTTTTTATATAGTGACGTGAAATCCTGACATTAAAGAGAGATTGTCAGTGCCGATTCAGTAATCAGATTTTAAAAGAGGTGCGATATGAGTGTAAACACAAACGAACTCTATGATGAACTGAAAAAAAACATAACATCTTCAAGGCTCAAGGATATGAGTATTGAAGTAATATCCCGCTATAAGAAAAAGGATAATGGATACCTTGCAAGCCTTGCTGAACGTGTCGGGATCAGTTCCGCTGAAGCCGGAATAAGCAGGGTCTTCTCGCAGCTTATTCAGCTATATCACCCCGACAGGCTGAAAAAAATAATGGGGGAGATAGAACTTCATAAAAAGACCGGGAATACGGATGAACTGGCGCGGATAAAGGGTGTCTACCTCATTGACATGAAACGGGTTCAGATAAAGGATTTTACATTTGAAGCTGACGAAAAGTATCTTTATGAAGATGATGAACCGGTTTACGATGAATATGAAGAATACTATGATGACGGCGAGGAGATTATTCGTGATCACGAGTATGAGGATGTTCTATCTGAAGAGACTGTTGCAGGTGAAGAGTACGGATTTATCGAAGCTGTTAATGATCTTTATCTCGGTAACCTTGAATATGAACTGACCCTTGCGGATCTTCAGAACCTTGAGGGTGAACTTGACCTTTCCGGGTTTGATCTTGAAGACCTCACCGGAGCAGAGTACTGCCTGAATATAACCAGCCTGAACCTTTCGGGAAACAGGATCTATAGAATTCACCAGCTTGCGGGGCTCGCAAAACTTGAAGTTCTTTACCTCTCTGACAACAGGATAGATGATATTACATTTCTTGAAGGGCTCACCGAACTCAGGGAGCTTGATATTTCGTTTAATGATGTTGAGGATATCTCCGTGCTGCTGGAGCTTCCCAATCTGCAGTATCTTAATCTTGTTGAAAACCCTGTAAGTGACGAGACAGTTATCGATGAACTGCAGGATAAAGGTATAATTGTAATCTACTGAGGAATATTTTATGGCAGTTCCAACAACAAGGACAAATGAAGCAGGGCGGATTATTATCAATAAGAAGTTATGCAATGGCTGTGGTCTTTGTGTCTCTGTATGCAAAGATTTCAGCTTAATAATTGAAAATGGAAAAGCGGTTATTTCGGATACTCCTGTTTTCGGATGCATCGGGTGCGGACACTGTATGGCAATCTGCCCGAGGGGAGCAATTACAGTTTCAGGACGCTGTATTTCGCCTGAAGATATGATTAAACTTCCGGATAAAAAGTCAGCTGCGGATTACAGCTCTCTCCTTTCGCTTCTTAACAGACGGAGAAGCATCCGTGAATTCAAAGAACAGACTGTAAAAAGAGAGATTATTGAGAAAGTACTTGAAGCAGCTCAGACCGCTCCTATGGGGCTTCCTCCATCAGATGTGCATGCACTTGTGTTCGACAGCAGAGAGAAGGTAAGGGGATTCGCCGAAGACTTCTGCAGATACCTCGAAGGGATGAAGTGGTTTGTCTCAGGATGGTTCCTTGCACTGATGAGGCCTTTCTGGGGAAAACAGAATGATGAACTCTTCAGGGGATTTCTGAAGCCCTGTATTAACATATACACTGAAAGCATGAAGAAAGGTGTAAACCTGGTTAACTATGATGCACCGGCTGCAATATACTTTTACGGCTCACCCTACAGTGATCCCGCTGACCCCATTATTGCTGCCACATACGCAATGTTAGCTGCTGAATCTCTCGGCCTGGGGACATGTATGCTTGGGGCAATCCATCCCATGATCCAGAATGGAGGGGCCGCGAAAAAGTTCAGGGAGAAACATGGTATTAAACATAAAAGCCGCGAGGGCCTTTTTCTTATAATGGGTTACCCCTCTGTGAAATATTCTAAGGGTATAAAAAGGACATTCGCTTCGGTGGACTGGCATGAATAATGAATAGCAGGAGAGTTAATATATGCCGTCCGGGGTACGGCGCTTCATGCTCACTCTGCTGCGGAAGTCACAATTACAGGATGGATATTAAACAAATCGAAGAACTGCTTCTTAAAAGAGGAACTGAAGGTTCACCTCATCCATATCTGCATCCATATACTGTAACCTGCGGGAAACTCTACCGTGATGCTATGCAGTGCCCCCATGTCGGCTTGTCTGACGATAATGAAGTTTTCTGTATTATATATGATGAACCTGATAAAAAAGGGGAAGTTCTCTCCTTTTTTAACGGTACCTGCGCCAACTTTTACTGTCCGGCATGGGACGTTCTTACTGACAGGCAGGTTGTGTTTGCGGCACGTCTTATGAAGGACTGGTTTTATTACAGTTTACTGATAAATGATATTGAAGCGGTTCAGAATCTGTGCGCATTATATAATTCTCCGGAAGATGTTCCGGAAGATGAACTCCGGGAGCTAAAAGAGGATATATTGGATAGATTTATCGCAGAGGACGGGAAGTAATGATTTTTTGACCGTATTTTTTTCAGTAATAATTCCTGAATATTATTTTTAGAGTATTTTTTGTCTGAAATAAGTTAAGGAATTAATACTGATATTTTTTTGTCATTTTTGAATAATTCATTATATTAATGGCAAAGTGCGCTTTTGAACGGGAACCGTCTTGGATAATAAACTAAAAACAATACTCCTCGTTGAGGATGACCCTGTTGTAGCTCTTATGGAAACCCAGCTCCTGAAAAAAGAGGGCTATAATATAATAAATGCCAGGAATGGAGAACTGGCAATATCACTCGTAAGAGCCCACGCAAAAAAAATAGACCTTATACTTATGGATATAGACCTTGGTGAAGGGATGGATGGAACAGAAGCTGCAAGGGCCATTCTTCTTGACCATGAAATCCCCGTTGTTTTTCTCTCCTCACATATTGAAAAAGAGATTGTTGAAAAAACTGAAAAGATTACTTCGTACGGATATGTTGTAAAGAATACCGGGATTACAGTTCTTGATGCCTCTATCAAAATGGCCTTTAAACTTTTTGAGGCGCACACAAGTATAAGCAGGCAGAAGATGGAGATTGTGTCATTCAATGAGAATCTTCAGGCTGCGTATGAAGAGATGGAAGCTGCTAATGAGGAACTGATAAGATCCGAGAATGAGCTGCTTTTAAGTGAAAACAGGTACAGGCTTCTCTTTAATAACATGACAGCGGGCTTTGCTCTTCATGAAATAATATGTGATGAGGAGTGTAACCCCGTTGATTACAGGTTCATCGATGTTAACCCCGCTTTTGAAAAGCTGACGGGCCTTATAGCTTCAGAGATAATAAATAAAACCGCAAAGGAAGTGCTTCCGGATATCGAAGATTTCTGGGTTGAAACATATGGAAGAGTAGCCCTTACCGGTGAACCTGCGTCTTTTTATAATTATACAATGGCTTTGAATAAGCACTATGATGTCTGGGCGTTTTCTACTGAAAAGGGGAGATTCGCTGTAGTTTTTTCAGATATTTCTGACAGAGTAAAGGCTGAGAACGAGGTGGGGAGGCTGAGCCGTATCTATGAGGTTATTAGTCAGATAAACCAGCTTATTGTTCACGCGAGATCAAAGGAGGCAATACTCGAAGGGGCCTGTCGTATCACGGTGGAAACAGGTCAGCTTCAGATGGCATGGATCGGATTTGTTGATGAAACGGAACAGGTGGTGAGGCCTGCCTGCTGGTACGGTATTGAAGATGGGTATCTTTCTAAAATAAAAAAAATCTCAATAAGTGATATCCCTGAGGGTAGAGGGCCCACCGGTACTGCAATCAGAGAGGGGAGATACTTCTGCTGCAACGATATAGAGAATGATCCATGTATGGCTGTATGGAAAGATGAGGCCCTCAGGCGCGGATACAGGGCTTCAATTGCTCTCCCCCTTTCATTTAACGGAAAAATTACCGGTACGTTTAATATATATGCCCCTGAGGCAAATTTCTTCAGTGATTCAGAGATACGTCTCCTTGAAGAAGTGACAAGCGATCTCTCTTACGCGCTTGAGATGGTTGAAGCGGAGGAAAAAAGAAAGAAAGCTGAAGAGATGTACAGGCTCATTGCGGATAATTCCAGCGATACAATCTGGGTTATGACCCCGGACGGCAGGCTTACGTATCATAGCCCTGCAGTGAAAAAGCTCCGGGGCTATACTCCCGATGAGGCAAATCAGCTCCAGGTGGGGAGTACTCTCACTCCTGATTCACTTGCCCTGATAATACGTCTGATGGAAGAAGACAGACTCCGCCCGCCATCACTTAGGCAGAATGAATATCTCCTTGAACTGGAGATGTTTAAAAAGGACGGGGGGACTGTGTGGACAGAGGTTTCGGTGCATGTACTCCGTGATGCAGATGGTAAGATATCCGGATTTCAGGGGGGCACCCGCGATATAACAGAGAGAAGGCGGACTGAAGGTGAATTGCGGAGACTTCTGATTGAGAAGGATATACTGCTGAAGGAACTTCAGCACAGGGTAAAGAATAATCTTAAGGTAATATCCGGGCTGCTTGCTTTTGAATCTGAGAGGATCATGGGGAGCTGTAATGGAGAATTATTCAGGAATGCCATCAGCAGAATTGAATCCATGGCAGTAATATATGAGTCATTATATATATCTGAAAATATTGCGGAAGTTGAACTTCATAATTACATCAGGTACCTTGCTGATTTAATTTTCAGCACATATAATATTAATACAGAAAAAATTAACCTTACAACTTCGCTTGACGAGGTCAATCTTGACCTTAAACGGTCAGTACCCCTGGGGCTTGTTCTTAATGAGCTTATTACAAATTCCCTGAAATATGCCTATCCCTGTGAAGCAGGGGGGGATATACTTGTGGCTCTTGCAAAAGAGGGCTCCAGGGTAACTCTTATGGTGGAGGACAGGGGCGCAGGTTTCCCGGATAATTTTAATCCGTCATCTGACGGCAGCATGGGATTCACGCTTGTAAAAATGCTGACGGAACAGATTGGAGGGGAGCTCGACATCACTAACAGGACAGGCGCCAGGGTTTCTGTAAGTTTTCTCATTTAAAAATTGATTTTTGTCATAATCAGCCGGTCAGACATTGCCGAAATAAAGATTAGGGAATCAATATATTTAATATCGCGGCTGTAAAGCTGCATTAATTAATTTTCCGGAGTACGACAATGGATAAAAAAATTGCAGTATCTATTTCTTTTATATTAGTGTTAATACTTTACGGCTGCGGCGGAGGAGGCGGTGGCGGAGGTGCCGGTACAGCTCTGCCGAAATTTGATTCCGGGGACAATGAAATAACAGATTACAGGTTTACTTCATCAAAAAACGGGGTGAGTCTATCTGCTGATGCTTCCGGAGAGATTTCCGGAAATACTATAACAGTTACTGTTCCCCACAGCTCAGATGCAACATCACTGGTGGCTGAATTTGTAACCAACAGTACTGTAGTCGAAGTTAACGATATTCTTCAGGTTAATGGTGAAACCCCGAATGATTTCTCTATGCCTGTTCTTTATAATGTTACAGCTGACGATGGAACTATCCGTACGTATACAGTTAATGTGATTAAGGCGCCCTCAACGGATAAGACTATATTGTCATTTTCAATTAATGGGACAGATGGGATTATAAATCAGGAGAAGGGTACTGTTGCGGTGGCCCTCCCTCCCAAATCTACACTGACAGGTAAAACCGCGTCATTCTCTGCGCTATGCAGCAGAATAGAAGTACAAGGTATTGAACAGAAAAGCGGTGAAACATTAAATGATTTTACAACACCCCTTGTATATTCAGTATCTGCGGAAGACGGCAGCAGCAGAAACTATACAGTGACAGCAACTGTGCTCCCTGCTGACTGGAAAGAGATAACAGCTTTTTCTTTCAGAAAATCGGAGAATGACGCGCTTGCTGCTGATATTGCGGGTATCATACAGGGTGAAACTATAGAAATAGAACTCCCTTACGGTTCATCAACCGATAGTCTTACGGCTTTTTTCACAACTACAGGTGAGAAGGTGATGATCGGGGACACTGAGCAGCTGGCAGGTGTTAATAAAAACAGTTTTAATGAAACAGTCACCTATAAGGTTATAGCTGAAGACGGTAGTGAACAGTTATACAGGGTTAATGTTGCTGTGGCAAAGAGCGATGCCAAAGCTGTAACAGCATACAGACTCGACGGTGAAAGCGCTGTTATCGATTCCGGGTCAGGTGCAATTACGGTGGAATTCCCTGCGGAAAAAAATATCTCCTACCTTATTGCTGATTTCAACACAACCGGTGTTTCTGTGACAGTGGACGGGAAAGAACAGGTCAGCGGCATTACACCAAATGATTTTACATCAGCGGTAATTTATACTGTCACAGCAGATAACGGAAGTAAAGCATTCTATAATGTATCAGTTAATAGAAATCCGGCGATTCCGGGGATCTGGAATTTTGAGCACATTGAAAGCCCTGATTATACTATTTTCGAAGCAGTTCAGACACAGGGGATGTCAGGGAATGCATTGTTGTTTGACGGTTATGACGATTACGTGCTCATCCCCGATAGTGATGCTCTGACACTTGCGGAATCAGGAACAATTGAGGTAGTACTGAAGGTTAATGCACACAGAGCGTATGCAGGGATTGTCCATAAAGGTGTAAAAAAAGATTTCAGCGATGAGTCATATTCATTGCAGTACTGGGGTAATGATGGTACTCTGAGATTTCTGGTTACAGGGAACAGCGGAATTTATTCATACGCAGACAGTTCAACAAAACTTGTTCCCGGGGAATGGTATCATATAGTCGCAGCATGGGATTCAACGGATGTAATGCTTTACATAAACGGTTCCCTTTCAGGTTCCGCGAAAAATAAAACGGGCCCTGTGCGGGACAGCAGCGGAGGCCTTGTTATAGGTGCTCAGCTTCCTGATCAGTTCTATAATTCAACTTATAAGAATTTCTGTTTTAACGGGATTATTGACCGGGTGCAGATATTCAGTAATGCACTGACTCCTGATGAAGTGACATCAAGGTACAGCCTCATCATGAATCCTCCGGAGACAGCGCTCACAGCGTACCTGCTGAAAGTAATTCCTCAACAGAGGGGGGTTGTGATTATAATATTTATAGGATTATTGTTTGCGGTTTCCGGTTTTTATATATTCAACAGGTTAAGGCATACAGAAGATTGAAGCGGTAAGAGATTATAAAGACAGATGACCGATAAATTTGATGATAAAAAAGAGATACTCGCGATTTTTGACAGATACATTCAGGCATATTTTATTGAAAGAGATCCGGGAAAAACATTTGCTTTACTCGATGCTGAAATAACAGGTTTCGGAACGGGTATTGATGAAATAGCCCGGGAATCTTCAGCTTTCAAAAAACTTTATTTAAGAGATTTTGAGCAGGCTCCCGGGAGAATTGATGTAGAATTCAACTTTACGGATGCAGATGTTATTTCAGCTGTATCAGGGGTTGTAAGCTCCGTCTTTTCCATAAAAACTGTTATTTCCGGCCAGCCTGTGAGTATTGAAGGATTGCGTTTATCTCTTATGCTTTACAAAAACAGGGGGACATGGAAAATCTCTCATATGCATATATCGTTACCTGCCCGGGTTCACGAGGAGGGTGAAAGTTATCCTCTCAAAGAACTCGAGGAGCGGAACCGTCTTCTGGAACAGATGGTAAAGGAGAAAACCTCTGAGCTGGAAATACGGAATAAAAAGCTGGAGGAGGCTCTGCTGAGTGTGAGACAGCTCAGAGGGCTCCTCCCGATCTGCGCGTCATGCAAGAAGATAAGGGATGATGAAGGTTACTGGCACCAGATTGAGGAGTACCTGAGAGTCCATTCTGAGGCTGAGTTTTCTCACAGTTTATGCCCGGACTGTAAAAATAAAATGCTCAGCGAGCTGTCCGAATTAAAGAAAAAAATCTGACTTGGCATTTCTGCTTTATAAATAAACAGTCTGCTTCTCTTTTGCGGCATAAACTTTCAGCCCCGGTCCTGCAAGTTTCGCTGCCATTTCAATCAGTTCATCAATCTGGTCGTCTGTGCGGACAGGATCATGATGAAAAGCGAAAAGGTTTTTAACATTGAATTTATTGCATACTTCAACTGTTGTCTCAATGGCTGAGTGGCCCCATCCGACTTTATTCTCATACTCTTCCCGGCTGTACTGGCAGTCAGCAACAAGCATATCAGCGTCATGAATTAAGTATGAAATATTTCTTTCATTTATTTTTTCTATTTCAGGATCAGTGGATATCTCGCTGTCTGTGGCGTATACAAAAACTCTCCCTTTGTATTCAATTCTGAATCCCAGTGAAAGAGTGGGGTGTATCAGGTGAGTAAAATGTATGGTCACATCGTTTATTGTAAATGGTGATTCGGTAAGAGCATTGAACTTTATTGTTGACTGAAGATCATTCAGTGAAACCGGGAAATACTCCCTCTCCATCTGTCCGAAAATCAGCTTTTCAAGGGCTGATACACTATGCCCGCCGTAAAAGTTAATTTCTGTACCGGGAATATATGCCATTTTAAAAAAGGGGAAACCCTGTATATGGTCCCAGTGAGTATGGCTGATGAGTATTTTTATATCAGTATTCCTCCCTTTGAATTCCTGAAGGAGAGAATCCCCGAGTTCCCTGATACCGGATCCTGCATCGATAATGATAAGAGTTTCACCGCAGCGCACTTCAATACACGGAGTATTACCTCCATACCTGATGAAGTTTTTACCCGGGGTAGGTATTGAACCCCTCACACCCCAGAATTTTATTTTAAAATCTCTTTCCCGGTTCTTCATCATTTAAAACCTTCTTATGAAATTTATTATGCCATTAAAGGGGTAAATCTTTTAAAAAAGCAACAGTTTATTTTAAAGTAATTTTTTCATTACTGGTAGCAGTAGAATTTCAGGTGTAACTCCGGAAATTGTCATTTTAAGCCCCTTGCAATTTTTTGAAGTAGAAATCAGGAACTAATCGTAAAACAAACAATTACTTTCCAGCTCTACTACGTTTGTATCAATCGCTGTCGTTTCTTTTAAATGACAGATACGTGCTATAAATTAAGTGTATAAAATTAAAAAAAAAGAGAATGGTTTTCCGGTAAAAAAACTGAATTTAAAATCTTGACAAAAAATGTAATGAAAATAGACTGATTATAAAGGTGCATAAGCGCCATTTTTTATAAAGAAAAGCGGAATGAATATTCATTTCGAAAGAGGAAGCAGCTTATCCCATGAAAATGCCTTTAGAATTTCATGGGATAAGTCATAAAGTCTTTAATATACTGAAAAAAAGGGCTAAACTGTTTTTACTGCTATTTTTAGATAGTTGCTCATCTATAATAAACATAATGCGGTCCTGCGTAATTCCCCCATGCAGGACCGCTTTCTTTTTAAAAAAAACATTCATTTCCTATCCTGCTTGACATTGTCCTGATAACTGATAAAAATTTTAATCGTATGCAGAACCTCAGGTTAACAATTGTCCAGTCAGATATTATCTGGCATTCAGCATCTGACAATATTGCAATGATTGAATCTCTAATAAGCGGATTGGATGGGGGGAGTGATCTGATCCTTCTGCCCGAAATGTTTTCAACCGGGTTTACCATGAAAACGGAAAAATTTGCTGAAGAGATGGATGGTAAAACTGTTTCAGCAATGATGAGCTGGAGCAGAGAGCTTGATGTTCATACAGCGGGGAGCATCATTGTTAAGGAAAACGGTAAGTTTTTCAATCGTGTTGTTGTAACCTCACCTGATGGTGCTGCCTGTGTTTATGACAAGAGGCATCTTTTCAGGATGGGTGGGGAGGATAAAAAGTATTCCGGCGGTAATAAGAATCTTACAGTGAATATCAAGGGGTGGAGAGTCCGCCCTTTTATCTGCTATGATCTCCGGTTTCCTGTATGGTCACGGAATACTCCTGACGGATATGACCTTGCCTTCTACTGCGCCAACTGGCCTGCTGTAAGGCAGCACCACTGGGATACTCTTCTCAGGGCAAGGGCAATTGAAAACCAGTGTTATGTGGCCGGGATAAACCGCACCGGGATCGACGGCAGCGGCATAGAATATAACGGAGGTTCGTGCGTTATCGGTTTCAGGGGGGAGGAGCTTTATTCCGCAGGGGGTGGACCCTCTGTTCATACTGTTGAGATTCAGTATGAAACGCTTATCGAATACAGGAAGGAATTTCCCGCATGGATGGATGCAGATGATTTCAGGATAACCTTATGATGAAAAAGATTCTGATTGTTTTCTTTTCGCTGATACTGGCAGCTTCAATATTCATATTTGCAACTGTTTTTGCAACAGGCCCGTCGTTACCGGATGTTACAGATAGTATTATAAATGATGTAATGAACTCTGAACCTGAGGATGAACTTCCCGGTGAAACAGGTTTTGCAGATGCGTCAGGTTTCCGTATATGGTATAAAACGGTTAAACCTGCGGGTGTTTCGAGGGGCGATATACTCCTTATTTCAGGTATTGCTGCTGATTCTTTATGGTGGCCGCCATGTTTTGTACGGGAACTTACTGAAAGCGGATACAGAGTGATTCTCTTTGATAATAGAGCTACAGGAATGTCGGACTGGATGAAAGATTATCCGCACTGGAAGTACACTTTCACTGACATGGCTGCGGATGGAATCTCCGTGCTTGATAAACTTAAAATCAGGGAGGCCCATGTAATCGGAGTTTCCATGGGGGGGATGGTTGCTCAGCAGATGGCTATATCCTTTCCGCACAGAGTTAAGAGCATTGTTTCAGTGATGTCTTCTTCGGATTTAAACGATCCGGATCTCCCCCATGTGCCATGGAAAACCGTGTGGAATGTTATGCGGATAAGCTTCAGATACGGGATAATTAAAAATGAAAGAAATATAATTAAACTTCATCTCGGGATCTGGCAGCTGTTCAGAAATGAGACTCTGACATCAGATGATATTAAAGCGATCTCAAGCAGGGTGTTTTTTAATATCAGGAAAAGGAGAGGGTATAACCCCTTTGCGCTGCCTCAGCAGCTTAATGCGATAATCTCCTCCGGTTCAAGGTATGGCGGGCTGAAAAAACTTTCAAAGCGCGCACTCTTTATTCATGGTAAAAAGGATCCGCTGATACCGTACTCTCATGGAGTGAAATGCTCGCAGCTGGTGCCGGGGTCGTCATTGATGCTTGTAAATGGTATGGGGCATGATTTACCCTGCGGATATAGCGCACCGGTTGCAAAGAGAATAACTGATTTTCTTTCAGGAAAAAAATAAAATTAAAATCCCGGCTGACTGGCGTCATGTATATAAGTCTATCTTCTCCAGAAAGTCACTGTAAAGAGTATCAGAACAGTATAAAGTTCAAGCCTCCCCACAAGCATGGCAAAGCAGAAAAACCACTTAACGTAAGCCGGGAAAAAACTGAAGTTTTCTGCGGGGCCGATAAGCCCGAAACCGGGGCCGATATTCCCCACTGTAGCCAGTGATGCTGTGAATGATGTTGTCACATCACTTCCTGATGAGGCTGCCACAATCGTTGTAACGAGCAGCATAAGTATATAAAGAAAGAAAAAACCGGAAATTGCATAAATAATATCTTTTTTAACAGGTTGCCTGTTTATCCTGAGAGTAAAAATCCCCTTCGGGTGCAGAAGATATTTCATTTCATTCAGGCCCTGCTTCAGCATAGTTATAATCCTGATAACCTTGATACCGCCACCGGTTGAACCTGAACACCCCCCTACAAACATCAGCACAAAGAGAACTGTCTGGCTGAGAGCCGGCCACTGTTCATAATCTGCAGTGGCAAAACCTGTGGTTGTAAGAATAGATGCCGCCTGGAAACCGGCATACCTTAAGGCATCAGAAACGGTGCTGCAGCTTGTGCCGAGAATATTCCATGCTATAAGTAATGTGGAAACAGCAAATATACCAAGATACGCTTTTAGTTCGCTATCCCTGAGTAATGTCTTATATTTTCCCGACATAAATCTGAAATGCAGAGTGAAGTTGATTCCTGCAAGAACCATGAAAACTGTGATAATCCAGTCAATATAAGCCGAGTTAAAGGTTCCCACGCTGCTGTTTTTCGTTGAAAAGCCACCTGTTGCCAGTGTGGCGAAAGTATGAGTAAGGGCATCAAAAAGATCCATCCCTCCGAACATCAGGAGTATTGTTTCTGCGAATGTAAGGCCTGTATAAATAAGCCAGAGTATTTTTGCAGTTTCAGTTATCCTTGGTGTAATTTTGTCCACTGTGGGACCCGGCGCTTCTGCCTTGATTAATTGAAGGCCCCCTATGCCAAGAAGCGGAAGTACCGCAACCGTAAGTACCACTATACCCATACCGCCAAGCCAGTGAGTCAGTGAACGCCAGAATAGAATTGAAGATGGCAGTGATTCGATATCGCTTAAAATCGATGCGCCTGTTGTTGTAAATCCGGACATTGTTTCAAACACGGCATTTACGAATGCCGGCATGGCTCCGGAGAGGTAAAAAGGCAATGCCCCGATAAATGCTGCTGCTATCCAGCTTGACGTGACAAAAAGAAAACCGTCTTTTGCTGAAAGTGTTCCATTCTCCCTGCCCCGTGTGCAAATAAGCATGAAGATGAAATTAGAAATTGATATGGATATGGTTATTAAAAAACCGGTAAAAGCGGGGTACTCCCCTTTGACTAAAGCTATACCTCCGGGGATTAGCATGAATCCGGAAATTATCAGCACAAGGTACGATATAATTTTATATACAAGTACAGGGTTCATAGAGTAATCCTTCTCTATTGTTCCATCAGGAAAACTTCTTCAAGTTCCTGTATCGCAATCTGTTTCGCAATTGTAATGACAGTGTCCCCGGCATTTATTTTAAACTGCCCGTCAGGGATTTCATTTACACCATTCCGTATTACTGTCAGTATAAGCGTTTCAGGGGGGAGGGTTATCTCTTTCAGTGATTTACCGATTAAGATACTTTTGTCATTTATTGAAAATTCAATGACTTCAGCTTTTCCATAAAACAGAGAGTGAATGTTTTTTATATCCCCTCTGCGGATATATTTCATAATGGCACTTACTGTACTGTGCCTTGGGCTCACTGTTACATCAATACCGAGCTTTGAAGATATGGGGATGTAATTAGGCCTGTTGACAACAGCGATTGCTCTTCTTATCCCGAGGTTTTTAGCGTAAGCCGCGCTGAGAATGTTAAGCTCCTCATCGCTTGTTGTTGTTATAATCAGATCGTATGTGTGGAGCTGTTCATCTTCAAAAATATTCTCATCAGATATATCTGAGTGGATTACAAGGGCGTCTTTGAATTTTTCAGCAATTGACTTGCATACTTCATAGTCTGAATCAATAACCGTGATGCGCCTCCCTGTTCTTATGAGATATTTTGCTACAAGTCTGCCGATACGTCCCCCGCCTACAATAATTATCCTGTCGATCTTCTCCCTTTTTTTCCCAGTTTCAATAAATATCTTTGTAAGGGTGTTTTTCGCAGCGAAGAGGTAAAGGTTGTCATTTTCTTCGATTTTTGTTAATCCGGTGGGGATAATGAATTCGTTCTCCCTTACTATTCCGGCAATAAGAAATTTGTCTTTAAGCCTCGCAGCGGAGCGAATATCTTTAAGAAGCTTTCCTTTAAAGAAAGATCTGCTGTCAACATTGTAGCTGCGTATCTGCATATCAGTATTATCAAAGAGCATAACATCACTTGTTGCGCCCAGGGCCACGGTATTCGCGATAAGGCGTGAGGTTTCAACTTCGGGATTAACAATGAAATCTATTCCGAGGAATGATTTTTCAAATATCTTGGCTTTAGAGTAGTCAAGGTTTCTGACCCTGGCAATTTTTACAGGTACTTTATATTCACTTTCAACTATGCCGCAGGCGATCATATTCACTTCGTCAGAGTCAACAACGCTGAGAAAAAAATCAGCGTGTTCTATCCCCGCGCGTTTGAGGGTGTCATAATTATTCCCCTCTTCATTTATAACCATGCAGTCAACATGATTTGAAACATATTTCGCCCTTTCCTGGTTTTTTTCGATTACAACAACATCGTGTCCTTCGCTGACAAGCTGTGAAGCAATTTGTGAACCTACAACTCCGGCTCCGAGGATTACTATATTCATAGTTACTTAATATTATTCTCCTTACTATACTAATCAACAGATCTCCGGATTGAGCAGGCCTTTTTCGGCAGGGAACAACCTGTATATTTCAATTATAAGTATGAGGCCTCCTTTCGTCAAGATTTTTCATAATCAGGGGCAGGAGCGCAAACCGTCGATTTAAACTTTATATTATGATCGTCCTTGACAGAAATTGTCTTCTATTTGAAAAAGTCCTTAGAGAACTCTTCTATGAGAAAGATTGAACTCCTTGCGCCGGCAAAAAATATTGAGACAGGGATTGCTGCAGTAAACTGCGGCGCAGATGCAGTTTATATAGGGCCGGAGAAGTTCGGCGCCCGTTCCGCTGCAGGCAACTCCCTCGGGGATATAGAAAAACTTATAATTTACAGTCATAAATATTACGCGAGAGTTTATGCCACTGTTAATACAATCCTTTACGAAAACGAGCTGGAAGAAGCCCGAAAAACAATATTTAACCTGTATAATGCCGGGATAGACGGAATTATATTTCAGGATATGGGGATCCTCGAAATGGATCTCCCCCCGGTTCCACTTCATGCAAGCACACAGTGTGACAATTATGATATTGAAAAGATAAAATTTCTCGACCGGATAGGTATCCCCAGGGTTGTGCTTGCCAGAGAGCTGAGTATTGATGAACTCCGTGAAATCAGAAAAGAGGTAAACTGCGAGCTTGAATTTTTTATTCATGGCGCGTTATGTGTAAGCATGAGCGGACGGTGCTATATGAGCGCGGCATATGGAGGCCGAAGTGCGAACCGGGGTGAGTGCGCTCAGCCCTGCAGAAAGCGCTATACTCTCACAGACAGTAACGGGAAAATTATTCCTGCCGGGAGATATCCCCTGTCACTGAAAGATCTTAATCGTACTGAATATATAGGGGAACTTGTCGATGCAGGTATTGATTCATTTAAAATAGAGGGGCGGCTTAAAGATGTAAACTATGTGCGGAATATTGTCTCTCATTACAGGTTAAAGATAGATGAAGTCCTTGAAGGCAGAAACGACTTGCGGAAATTATCTTCGGGGGTATCTGTTCCCGGTTTTACACCTGATCCGGAGAGAACATTTAACAGGGGTTATACTGAATATTTTACTAACGGGAGAACGTGTAAAGTTTTGTCGCCTCATACGCCAAAATCTTCCGGTAAACGTATTGGTGTTGTGCAGTCAGTAGAAAATAACAGGTTCAGTATAGACGGCAATAACAGTCTGAATGCCGGTGACGGTATTTTTTTCTTTAAACGTGACGGGAGTGAATGCGGTACAAGGATAAACAGGGTTGATGATGTTTTCATTTATCCCCTTTCGATTGACGGCATTTATGAAGGCGCTGAAATTTTCAGAAACAGTGACGCTTTCTTCGAGAAAGTTCTTGAAACAGCAAAGAGTGAACGGCGTATAACAGCAGATATACTGCTGCAGGATACTGATGATGGTTTTAAGCTGGTAATGAAAGATAGTGACGGCAACACGGCTGTTCAGAATATAATGCATTCAAAAGAAAAATCGATGAAAGAGTCCGCCGGCGAAGAACAGCTTCTGAAGCATCTGCGGAAACTCGGTAATACAATTTTTACAGCGGGTGATATAACAGTCGATTTCAGTGAAAACTGGTTCGTGCCGGTGAGTATTCTTAACGAAGCACGCCGCATCTGTGCGGATAAACTCGAAGCAGTAAGGTGCGGCAGTTACATACGGCAGCAATTATTTTTCAGTAAAACAGATATTCAGTACCCCTATACTGAAATTGATTACAGGTGGAATGTGAGCAATTCATTTGCCCGGAAATTTTATGAAAGGCATGGAGTATCTGCTGTCATGGAATCATTCGAAACCGGTTCCCGTACCGGAACTGAAGATTTAATGACAACAAAGATGTGCCTTAAATATGAGAACGGGCTCTGCCCCGGAAATGGCGGGAAAAATTCCGGATACTCAGAACCTTTTATACTCAGTGACGGTTCACGGAAGTTCAGAATAATCTTTGACTGTTCCCGCTGTATTATGATGATCAAACCGTATGATTGATAGAAACTCAATCTGTTTTATATTTCTCAATTAAATCTTGACATGGTTTACTCCTGCAAATAACTGATCTTATGCAGATCAGAAGTAATGAACCATCCGGCATATACCATTCCGCTGTAATCAGGACTTTCCGGTCATTGGGGAGCAGAAACTACCGCCTCTTTTTTACAGGACAGGGGGTGTCCCTGATAGGAACCTGGATGCAGAATGTGGCGCTGAACTGGCTCCTTTTCAGGCTTACCGGCTCCCCTTTTATGTTAGGGGCTGCAACTTTCGCAGGTCAGATACCGATTTTTCTTCTTGCTCCGGTTTCCGGTGTAATAGGAGATCGCTTTGACAGGAGAAAAATACTGATTGCTGTTCAGTGTGCATCAATGATCCAGGCATTTGTCCTGGCAGGTATAACTCTTGCGGGAATTGTTGAGCCCTGGCACCTGATTCTTCTCACGTTTCTGTTGGGTGTTATTAATGCCTTTGAACTACCTATACGGCAGGCCCTTGTATTTGACCTGCTTGATAACAAAAGGGATCTCCCGAACGCAATTGCGTTAAATTCTTCTCTGTTCAATGCTTCAAGGCTCATCGGCCCTGCTGTGGCAGGTATGATTGTTGCGCTTGCAGGGGAGGGGATATGCTTCCTGATTAATGCAGTGAGTTATCTCGCCTCTATCTCAGCCTTTGCAGCAATGAAAATCAGAAAAACTTTCAGAGAAAAAAAAGAGAGCAGAGTTTTTGCGGATATAAAAGAAGGGATTCATTATGCCGCAGGTTCCACACCGGTGAAGGAGCTTCTGATACTCATCGCTTTGATCAGTTTTTTCGGGCTTGCGTTCCCTGTGCTTCTCCCTGTTTTTGCTTCCGAAGTTCTCCATGGAGATTCACATACTTTCGGTTTTCTGGTATCATCTGCCGGAGCCGGTGCATTAACAGCTACTCTTTATCTCGCATCCAGGAGCAGTATAAGGGGGCTTGCAAGGATTGTTAGTATCGCACTCTACGCAATAAGCGCGGGTTTTATAATATTTTCTTTTTCCACTATACTCTATCTTTCCATGGCGGCCCTTTTTGTTGTGGGCTTTACAAGTATTGTTGTAATTGCTTCATGCAATACCATTCTTCAGACTGTTGTTGATGAAGGGAAAAGGGGGAGGGTCATGAGCCTTTATGTTATGGCTTTTACAGGAACAGCACCTGTGGGGGGGCTTATCACAGGTAGTGTTTCTGAAATTGCCGGGGCTCCTGTTACTCTCGCAGCATGCGGATTCTGCTGCCTCCTTATAGCTTTTTTGTTCACGGCGATGCTGCCGGGAGTTTTAAAATCTTCCAAAGCAATATTGCTGAACGCTGACTATAAGAGAGAACCTTTCGCTGCTGACATTGAAGAGATATAAAACTTAAGTCAGTTGCTTATTACTTCAATTGAGATTACTCGGTACATTACAGGCATATTAAAACCCTGTTTCCTGACTGTGTCATCTTCGCTTATACGCCATTTATGATTTGTTTCAACGAGACCTCTTACGCGGAGTTTTTTCCCTGTATACTTTTCCATCTCCTCCTCTGTAAGAGATGTAATCATTACTCCGCCTACAACGAGACCGGCTTTTGACCGTTCCGCAATACCTTCATAAGTTTTTATATTATTTCCATTTGCAGAGATAAAGGAGGCTGAAAGAAAAAAAATAAGTATAAAATGCGGTATCTTCATGAATAATTCCTCCACTTGTATTAAGCTGCAGATGTATAGTAATAATAAATTAAAGTTGAGTTAATGTCAAAAAAGTTAATCAGGAAGTTTCACTACTGCAGTATTATTTTTATCCCATTTAATAATACAATCAGAGGGTGTAATCCCCGCAAGCCTTTCATCAGATGCGCGGAGTATGTTGAAGTCTGAATTTTCCAGGAAGTTAAGGAGAAGCTCAATTTTCTCTTCAATATCAGAATCAATATTATCCGTGTCAGATTGAAGCAGCAGATCAGTAAGCCTCCTGAATTCAATCTTTGCGGAAGTTTCAATACAGTGCTCCCCTGTGTGAAGTGTAACAGTAATATTTTTCATTTTAAATTTAATTTCAGATTCTGCTTTATGCGGCTTTGCTGTATATACTGATATTTATTCGCAAAGCCGCAAAACAGATTTTTAGTGGTCGCAGGTGTTTGAGCCTGTTACAAGTGTTCCTGTGAGAAACTGGTTAACTATCTCAGCCGGTTCCCCTGCAGGTGCCCCTGTCACAACGTCAACACCTCTCTCTTTAAAAAGAGTTACAGCGCGTGCTCCCATGCCCCCTGCTATGACAAAGTTTACACCCTGTTCTGAAAGCCATTTGGGGAGTACTCCCGGCTCATGTGGCGGAGGAGTAAGTGCTTCCTGGCTTGCTATGCTCTTTTTTTCTTTGTCAATATTAAATACAACAAACTGTTCGCAATGCCCGAAGTGCATGCATAATCTTCCATTTGCTACCGGAACTGCTATTTTCATTTTTTTTCTCCATTTATTATAGTATCAACAATTGATATAAAGCTGAGCTGTGCTTTTGTCCCCTGTGCTGATGACGCGCCCAGGTGAAGAGTGCCGTCGTCACCGCTTTCAACAATGCGTGGTTCGAGAGGGATTGATCCGAGAAATGGAACACCCATATCATGCGCCATCGATTTGCCGCCACCTGTCTTGAATATATCCGTCATCTGGCCGCAATGAGGGCATACAAACCCGCTCATGTTTTCAACGACACCGAGTACCGGCATTTTCAGCTGCCTGCAGAATGTCACTGATTTACGTACATCCACAAGGGCAACATCCTGCGGAGTTGTAACAATAACAGCACCATCAGGGTTTTCTATAAGCTGGCATATTGAGAGCGGCTCATCCCCTGTTCCAGGAGGGGAGTCGACTATAAGATAATCAAGTTCGCCCCAGAGGACATCTGTGAGAAACTGCTTGATTACGCCATACTTGAGAGGCCCGCGCCAGATTACAGCCTGGTCCCGATCCTGCATCAGAAATCCCACGGACATTATACTGAGATAATCGTTATACTTGACCGGAATAATCGATTTATCACCGGAGCCTGCAGCCATCTGATCCTCAACTCCAAGGAGTTTCGGTACGCTGGGACCGTGTACATCAATGTCCAGGAGGCCTGTTTTAAATTTTTTTTCGGCAAGAGCGACTGCGAGGTTGGTTGCAACTGTGCTTTTGCCTACCCCTCCTTTGCCTGACATGACAATTATTTTATGTTTAATTTTTGCCATGTTGTCTTTGAGCATTGCGGCTTCCTGTTCCTCTTTGCTGGCGTTCTTCTGGCCATGAGAACAGGATGCATGTTTTTCAAAATTGTCAGACATTTTACATAACTCCTTGTTATACTAATATTTCATTTTTTACTCTGTTCCAGAGTTCTTTAATTGATTTTGAGGCCGGACCTTCCGAATGTTCAACAACGCTTTTTCCTGCAATCTGGGCACGGGTAACATCTTTATCATAGGGTATAGTCCCCAGAAAATCTATACCGGTGCTGACACAGTATTTTTCTATTTCAGAAGCGACATCACTGTTGATATCAGCCCTGTTTACACAGACTCCGCTCTTTACCCTGAAATGGGCTGCAAGTTCAAGGGCCCTCTTTAAATCGTGCAGCCCTGAAACAGTGGGCTCAGTAACAATGAGAAGATAAGATGCACCTGTGACAGATGCTATAACAGGGCACCCCGTTCCCGGTGAACCGTCAACAATTATAAGGTTATATCCTTTTTCTTCCGCTATTTCACGGGCTTTTTTCCTCAGAAGAGCGACAAGCTTTCCTGAATTACCCTCTGCCATTCCGAGACATGCGTGCACAAGGGGGCCTTTATCAGTCTCTGAGATGAACCATCTCCCCGATTCGTGATCAGCCATTTTTATAGCTTCAGCCGGGCAGAAAGCCGCGCATACTCCGCACCCCTCGCAGGATAAAGTTTTAACCTTAAAATCGTCAGTTATCGCATCAAACCTGCAGAGCTCAGCGCACTTTCCGCAGCTGATACAGGCATCAGGATCAATAACTGCTTTCCTGCTTGTGCTGAATGATTCATCAGATAAAACTTTATGATTCATTATGATATGAAGATCCGCTGCATCAACGTCACAGTCTGCCATGACTTTACTTTCAGAAAGGGCCGCGAAAGAACCGGAGATGCTTGTTTTCCCTGTCCCCCCTTTACCGCTAATAATTACAAGTTCTTTAATCATTTTGCTACGGGCCTCCTGCTGTTTTCTCTGATGTATTCCGTGATTTTTTCAAGCCTGTCGCTGTAATTTTCCCTTATGATTGAAACGCAGTCACCCCGTGAATATTTTTCAGCAACACTCCTGTTGTCAGGGATCGATTCTATAACAGTGAGGCCTGCAGATTTACAGAATTCTTCAATCATCCAGTCATTCTCACCCCCCTTGTTTATTACCACTGCTGAAGGGAGCCCCAGAGCTTCCCCCATCCCTGCTGCTAATTTAAGGTCATTGAGCCCGAATGGGGTAGGCTCAGCCACAAGGAGGAGAAAGTCAGCGTGTTTCACAGACTCAATTACCGGGCAGGATGTGCCGGGAGGTGAGTCCAGTATCCTGATCTCCTCATCGGGATAGTTTTCTTTTACGTCACCGATGAGCGGAGGCGAGAGGACTTCGCCTATATTAAGTCTCCCGCCGGCGAATTTAATGCCATCTTTTTCACCCTTCTCAACAACTCCGATTGTTCTCTCGATTTCTGTTATTGCTTTTTCAGGGCAGATGAGCGCGCAGCCTCCGCATGAGTGGCACATCTCAGGTAGAACAAGTGGTTTACCCTTAATGAGAACGATGGCGCTGTATTCGCATAACTCATCGCATTTGCCGCATCCTGTACAGAGTGAATCATCAACTTTCGGCAGAAGAATTTTACAGTCGGCCTTCTCTGCTAATTCAGCGTTCAGAAAAAGGTTCGCGTTAGGCTCCTCAACATCGCAGTCAAGAAGTGCAACCTTGAAACCTTTATTCCTGTAATATGTTGCCAGTGAAAGAGAAACAGTTGTTTTCCCTGTCCCCCCTTTACCGCTTGCTACTGCTATTTCCATTAATTAACTCCTTCATTATTCCGTAATCATACATTTTTTTACAAACCATACATCCCCGGTAAGCTACAGATACTCTCTGATCCGGTGTGTTCAGCATATATTCAAGTTTGTCGCGGTTTTCAGCGGAGAGTTCATCTTTATGTTCATCCACTGCTGACAGTATCCCCTCGGCACGTATGCAGTTAAGAATATCGATCTCTTCGAGAAAATCGGAAATCGTCCCTGCGCGCATCTCCCCCACATCACACAGATCAAATTTCGGATCATCTTTATACGGGAGGCAGTAATGCCATTTGTCATCAACAAAGGGGCTGTCCCCACCGTGAATAAAAAGTGAAAAGAGATCAATAATAGATGAATTCGGGAATATATCAAAATCGCTTTCAGATATTTTCAGTTTTGAAATTACCTCTCTTTTATAATGGGGGAGGTAGTTACCCAGTGTGGATTTATCATTCCCCGTGAGCGAGAGTGAGGGGCAGATCTCTTCAAGCCCTTCAGCATCCCCGAGGGGGGCAAGGGGCACAACTCTCTGGGGCACCCCGGGATAAATTTTTTCAAGCCTCTTATCTATATTGTCATCCACAGACATTGTCACAAGGATAATGGGGGTCAGCTGCATACCCGGTTCTCTGCTTACTGTCAGCAGGTTGTCCATTGCAATGTAACCCGCGTCGCTGAGGTTCCCCTGGTATTCAGAGATGCTAATTCCCACAAGGGCTTTTCTGTCTATTCGTGAAGATAATCTTTTAAAGAATTCGCGGGTATAATTAATATCTTCAAAGACCCTGCCGTTGCTCGGCATTGAAATTGTTTCTATAAGGTTCAGGTTAAAAAGGGATGTTAAAGCGTCAACGATATCCATGTCGCCGCTCTGCCATATTGTCGGTTCACCACCTGTAACAAACTGGTATTTAATAAGGGCGCTTTCACCAAGCCTGTGAAGATCTTCAAGATATTTCCTGAACTGATTATCGCTCATGCTGTAGGAGTATGCGTTTGCCGATCTGAGGCACCCCTTGCACTGCTTGTTGCAGCCGTTAGTAATCTGGAGGGCAGGGTACAGCTCTGTAAAAGCCGGTTCCTTTGAGGCCCTGCGCCCCTTTAGTGACTGTGTATAATTGAAAAGTCTTTTTAACATGGCATATATCCCCGTCCTGATGTATCAGAATTCAAAGACCCTCCCCGCGGAGGCATTTATAAACCTTTCTCTGAATTCGTTTGCAAAACGTGCGGCAACCCTTAAACCTGTACAGTGTGATACCGCAACCTTTTCCACGTTGTAACTTTTTATAACATCAATGGACCTGTCAACATATTCTGCCGGTGCGGAGTCGAGATGAGTCCCCCCTATAACAGCGTGAAAGCCCGTATATCCTGTTTCGGCGGAGAGGGCATTAAGGATCTCTATAACTCCCGCATGCGCGCACCCTAACAGTACTACGGGCCCGGATGGAGTTTCTATAAGGAGAGAGAGGTCATCCTCGAATGGATCTGACTCTATCTTTTCTCCATCTTTCCGCATAAGCCTTGTGTCCCAGGCTCTCCAGCCCTCCGGATGCTTAATTGCCGAAATTGCTGAAATCGAACCTGTGATCTTTGTGAAGCCTGAAATCTCTTTGAACTCAGCGCCGTTTTTTTCGTACTCTTCTCTTGAATGCTGGAAGCCAATGGGCCTCATACTGCCGTCAGGCATGAGCGCGCCCTTCTCAAAAAAAGCGGAAGGGTGAAGGAATACAGGCGTGCTCCCTTTCCGCTCCTTCAGAAGAGAGAGGAGGCCCCCTGTGTGATCGTAATGCCCGTGGCTCAGTATGACCCTCTGCACTGCGGAGAACCCCTTCCCGAGAACCTTCATGTTGTTCATGAATCCCAGGCCCTGTCCTGTATCAAAAACCGTTGCTCCCTCATCACCTTCAATGTAGAATGAAAGCCCGTGTTCACCTATTACCGGTAGCGGAGTCTGAACGCTGTTTTCGCAAATAATGGTTACTTTTTTTATCATCATCTGTCCTCTATTCAATCAAATACGGGGCCGGGGTACGGATGCAGTTCTGAATCCCGTCTCCTTATACAGACCGGTACCGGTTACCAGTGACCCTCAACATTCGCATCTGTTGATTTTTGCAGCTTCCCGTCTTTGTAAGCGGTAATTGCATCATTGATGCTGCCGCCATTAAAAAGATAAATATCAATTTTTGCGCTGTTAAGAGTTGCGAAAGCTTTAGGTCCCACATTGCCTGAAATAAGAGCTTCTGCGCCGGCGTCAATAACTGTGCGCGCAGACTGAATACCCGCACCCTGGGCTGATTCAAGGTTCTGCTTGTTGTCTATGTAGTCAGCCCTGCCGGATTCTGTGTCATAGATTATGAATCCCTTAGCACGTCCGAAACGTGTATCCATTTTATCGGTAAGTTCTTTACCCTCTGAGGAAATTGCGATCTTCATTGTTTTTTCTCCTTGTTTATATTGTTATTGATTAAAAAATCATCATTACTGGTGATACAGCAGCGTTTACGTCTCCCCCCGTCGCATCTCCTGAAGCCTGCAAAACATTCAATAAGCTCCCCCTGAAGATACTGCTGAATAACCTCTTCAACTGTGCCGCTGACCCATGGGAAATGCCTCAAACCCTTTTCAACTATGAACCTTGAGAGATAGCCGCTTACTGCTCCGCTTATGAGAGTTGTTACACCCATGTCTTTAAGTTTCGAAATTCTCATTGCGTCTGTTTCGAGATCAACGTTTATAACAATCTTCTGGATGATCTCGCTGTTACAGACTTCATAAAGAGCAAACCTCCTTGCTTCATCAAGGAGGGGGGATATATGTTCCTGGAATACAGGTATTGCAATAAGTTCATTATTCATAATTATATTATATGCATTAATCATGCCGTAATTTGACTTGTGGTTGCTTAAAACTGATTCCGGCATTAAATTTTATTAAAAATGCGGAATACACGCTTATATATAGATTAAAAAATTTTTAAGCACTTTAAACACGGTTAAATCGATGATTATACCTCTCTCTTTGAAATATAGCTGACTTGTTTATTGATTATGAAATGATTATTGTTGCATTTTGCAATTATTTACTGCGGCAAGCCGTGCATTCTGCAATTGCTTTAAATGTGCCATTATAAAATATTCGTAGATTTATTAAAAAAATAAGAAAACAGCGGTTAAATTATCTATATTATTGACGATACTTAAAGCATATTTCCTGCTGCTTTAGTGAATATATCAATCCGGAGGTAAATAATGCCTGAAGAACTTAAAGTAGGCTGTGCAAGACCTGTGGGCGCTTCTTCTGATGAAGAGAAAGAGCCTGTTGTTGCAGGTGTCCCGGAGGAGAAAAAAATTGAGAAGGGGGTTCCCATGATCAAAGTAGGGCAGAAGGCGCCTGATTTTACAGCGCCCGCGTATCACAACGGCAAGTTTATTAACATGAAGCTTTCAGATTCCCTGGGGAAATGGGTTGTTCTCTGTTTCTATCCCGGTGATTTCACCTTTGTTTGAGCAACCGAGGTATCGGCAGTTGCCGGTAAATATCCTGAATTTCAGAAACTCGGTGTGGAAGTTTTTTCAATGAGCGTTGACAGTATTTTTGTCCACAAAATGTGGAATGACAATGAGTTGTCAAAGATGGTTAAGGGTGGGGTTCCATTCCCCATGCTATCGGATGCAGGCGGTAAGGTGGGTACAATTTACGGTATCTACGATGAGGTTGGCGGAGTGGAGACAAGGGGGAGATTTATTATTGATCCTGACGGGATTATCCAGGGATACGAGGTGCTTACACCGCCCGTCGGCCGTAACGTAAAGGAGACAATAAGACAGATTCAGGCATTCCAGCATGTACGTAACAGCAAAGGGACAGAGGCAACTCCGTCAGGATGGAGACCGGGTAAGATGACACTTAAACCGGGGCCTGATCTTGTGGGTAAGGTATGGGAAGTCTGGAAGATAGAGATGGAGGATGATTGATCCATATCTGTATATCGATATAAATAAAAAAAGCTGCCTGTGAGGGCAGCTTTTTTTATTAAGATATAATTTTCTTAGTTGTATGTCTCGGAACCGAGGTAAGTAACGGGAGCTTCATCCATGAGCCATCTCAATGTGTTCTTGAGTTTCATAAGCTGGATAAAGAGGTCATGCTCAGGCTCTTCGTCCGGTGTATGCATAGGGCTCTTCCAGTAGAAAGAGAGCCAGTCCTGGTTTCCTGTGAGTCCTGCTCTTTGAGCAAGGTCAAAGAATACAACAAGGTCAAGAACTATAGGTGCTGCAAGTATTGAGTCCCTGCAGAGGAAGTTCACTTTAAGCTGCATCGGGTAACCGAGCCATCCGAAGATATCTATGTTGTCCCACCCCTCTTTGTTGTCTCCACGCGGAGGATAGTAGTTAATAGTTACCTTGTGATAGAAATCTTTATAGAGATCCGGGTATTCTCCCGGCTGAAGTATCTGCTCAAGAACAGAAAGTTTGCTTACTTCTTTGGATTTGAATGAATCGGGGTCATCAAGAACTTCACCGTCTCTGTTCCCGAGAATGTTTGTTGAATACCATCCTGTCATACCGAGCATCCTTGATTTAAGTCCCGGTGCGAGGAGGGTTTTCATGAATGTCTGGCCGCTTTTGAAGTCCTTACCGCCCATGGGAACACTGTTTTTGTCTGCCAGTTCCCAGAATGCCGGGATGTCGTTACAGAGGTTCGGCGCGCCGTTAGCATAGGGGATACCCATGTCAAGGGCTGCGTAGCAGTATATCATACTTGGTGCGATTGCAGGATGATTTTCTTTAAGAGCTTTTTCAAAGTTGGCGAGAGTGTCATGTACGCCTGGAACTATCTGCTGGTAGATTTCAGTACTTCCGCACCATACCATTACCATCCTGTCGAGCTTCTTCTCTTCTTTGAATTTTTTAATGTCCTCTTTCACCATCTGTGCAAGATCCCAGTGAGAGGGGGCGTCTTTCACCCATTTTCCGTCAAGGTTTTTGACGAATTTTCTGTTGAATACAGCTTTCCATGGTTTAACTTTTGAGAGCTCATCTTTAACTGAATTCAGGTCATCTTTTGTAAGAACCTGTGCGTTCATTGCTGATTCATAAGCACTGTCTTCGAATATATCCCATCCGCCGAATTCCATATCCTTAAGGTTAACGAGAGAGATAAAATCCTTAATATCGATATCTTTAGCGTCGTTACCTTTACCTACCCTGATTTTTCCCATCTGGGTCAATGAACCAACAGGCTTGCTGAGTCCTTTGCGAATCATCATAACTCCGGCGATGAATGTTGTACTCACCGCTCCAAGGCCGGGGATAAGAACACCAAGTTTTCCGTCGGCTTTTTTTATTTCAGTTTTCTTTAATACCACTGTAAGACTCCTTTTAGAAATATGTTAGCATTATTTATTAATGCAATTTGTGTGCCATGTATGCAATTTTTTTAATAATAATTATGACTGATTTAATCAGGGTTTATATTATTATTAAAACAGAGCTCTTTAAAAAGAATATAAAAATATTAATTAAATTGTCTCACTGTATCAAAAATACTACACGTTAAGACGTGTGACATAAAAGTCCAAAGTGAAAAAATCATCAATTAAATTTTAAGAAGTAGTGAACTTTTTCATTTTTCTCCACAAAGTTGAGGGATCTATGCCAAGCGATTCAGCAGCTTTTGAGCGGTTTCCGTTAAATTTGTCGAGAGCGCGCTGTATATATATCTTTTCAACTTCATCCAGTGTAAGGTTTTCATCAAATACTGTTTCCGGGGTGCGCAGGTGATGAGGGAGATGGTTTATACCGATGTAAACATCGCGGCAGAGAACAAAAGCATGTTCAATTATATTTTCAAGTTCCCTTACATTCCCCGGGAAGCCGTAATCCATGAGAAGGTTCATCACATCATCGGTAACCCCTTCAATATTTTTTCCTTTGAGGTTATTGAACTTTTTGATGAAATGATTGATCAGAAGCGGGATATCCTCCTGTCTCGCGGTGAGCGGGGGGAGTTTTATGTTGATTACATTGATCCTGTAGTACAGGTCTTCCCGGAATTTTCCGTTTTTTACTTCATTAAAAAGATTTTTATTTGTTGCAGCGATTATTCTCACATCTGCTTTCAGGGGCTGTGTACCACCAAGGGGCTCGTACTCCCTCTCCTGTATAAAACGGAGCAGTTTGGCCTGTATCGACGGGGATATCTCTCCGATTTCATCAAGGAAGAGTGTACCTTTTTCAGCAAGTGTAATCTTACCCGGCTTGTCTTTCCGCGCATCTGTGAAAGCCCCGGCTTTGTATCCGAAGAGTTCCGATTCCAGCAGGTTGTCGGGAACTGCCGCACAGTTTATTGCCACAAGAGGTTTCCCCTTCCTGCTGCTGAGATTATGGATTCCCCGGGCAACAAGCTCCTTCCCTGTTCCGCTGGGCCCCTCAATAAGGACAGTGCTGTCGCTTATTGCTATGTCAGGCATAATGGCAAAGAGTTCCTTAAAGTGTCTGCTCCTGCTTACTATATCCTCAAGTGTGTATCCTGATTCAATCTCCTTTCTCAGCGCTTCCAGTGTGGATATATCGCGGAATGTTTCCACTCCTCCGATTATTTCACCCTCCTCATTACGCAGCAGGGCAGTGCTTACTGTTATGGGGACTTTTTCGCCGCTGGCATTCACCACATATACTGTTTTGTTTATTACGTTTCTCCCTGTGCTCATGGTCTCTTTCAGGGCGCAGGAGTGTTCGCAGATGCTGGTGTGGAAGATTTCAAAACAGAGCTTGCCTATGGCTTCCTCTTCTTCAATGCCGAGAATTTCAGCGGCAGCCCTGTTTATTGATGTAATCCTGAAATCCATCCCCACCGTGAATACTCCATCAGCAATGCTGTCCAGGATTATGTTTTTCTGATCTTTTTTCAGCATGGTTACAAGATGATGCGCGCCATTAAAAAATCAAGATAAAAGGGGTATTTTTTGCCGATTTTAAAATCGGTGATAAAATTACAGGTTACCCGCTATATTTATTGACAATTTAATGGTTTTTCAGCACTGGTTAATTAATTATACTGCAAAGGGGGTTTTATGCTGGATTTTGTTAGAGGGATGTTCCTGCTCAGGGATTGACTTCGGACAGAATTTTTATTTTTTAAAAATTTTCCGCGAATTATTTTCTTCAGGTCTATCCTTCAATTACACTCTGTGTAAACAGAGCAGGTCATCATATTCCATAAATTTGTAATCTTGCCGCACAGGCGAAGAGACGGGAAATATTTTCTATTTCTGCTGTTTCTGAAAATTTGATTATTATTTAAGAGGAATACAATGTCGCGAACTGATTATACATATAAAAATGAAAGCAATGCGTTTATCTGCGGAAAATGCGGCAGCGGAGTTTTAACCGCGCAAAGCGGAACTTTAAACAGAAATCATTGCCCCGAATGCCTCTGGAGCAGGCATGTTGATCTGCGTACAGGCGACAGAATGTCGGTGTGCAGGGGGCTTATGGAGCCTATAGGTATATGGGTTAAGGGTGATGGTGAGTGGTCTCTTATACACAGATGCGTGAAGTGCGGTTTTATCCGTGCAAACAGGATTGCAGGGGATGACAGTCATGAAGAGCTTATGAAGCTTGCGGATAAGCCGGCGGTAATGCCTCCTGTACCGGTTAATACAGGGAGAGGTCATGGTGTCGAATTTAAGCATCCGGGAGGTGTAAAATGATACTTTCTGAATCAGGCTGGAACGATTTTTTTGAAGAGCAGTTTCTCAGGTGGAGCGGTTCAGGGCTTGTTCCGGGGAGAGTAGTAGGGGAGGCCGGATATATATATGAAGTGGAAACCGGTACCGGCCGGTTTAACGCTCAGGTGTCGGGTCACTTCCAGTATATTGCCGCAGGCCGGGCTGATTACCCTGCGGTGGGTGACTGGGTGCTTCTCCGTGGAGAGAGTGATCTTCTTATTGTAGAGAGGGTTCTTGACAGAAAAAGTTTATTCTCAAGGCTCGCGGCAGGTAAGAGGATAGATGAACAGGTGATAGCCTCGAACATCGATATAATGTTTATTGTCGCATCCCTTGAGGGGGGCCGTAACTTCACTCAGCGGGGAATTGAGAGATATATCGTAATGGTAAACGACGGAGGAGCGGAGCCGGTTATCATACTGAACAAGTGTGACCTCTGCTCTGAAACAGAAAGAGAGGATTTTATCACAATGGCGCGATCGGTGGCGGGAGATATCCCTGTGCTCATGGTGAGCGCGAAAACAGGTGAGGGTATGGAGCAGGTGCGCGGGCTTCTTTCTACGGGAGTTACAGCTGCATTTACCGGGCCCTCAGGAGCAGGGAAGTCCGCTCTGATAAATAATCTTCTCGGCAGAGATGTACAGAGAACAGGGGCCCTTCGTGAAGATGATTTGCGCGGAAGGCACACCACAACACGGAGGGAGCTTTTTCATCTTGAAAGCGGGGCTATGGTCATAGACACCCCGGGATTAAGAGAACTGCGGCCTTATGGTGACACCGAATCTCTTGATGCGGCATTTACAGAAATCGCTGAAGCTGCAGAGGGCTGCAGATTCAGCGACTGTTCACATACAGATGAGCCGGGGTGCGCTGTACTGCAGCTTGTTTCGGAAGGGGCAATAGAATATGAAAGGTATCAGAATTATATAACTATCCGGAATGAGATGAACAACCTCGAGATGATGAAGAGTGAAAAGGGGAGGCTTGAGAGGAAGGCCCGTGATAAGGCTATTTCAAAGCTTGTTAAGAATTATTATAAAGATCACGAAAGGTAGGTGTTATTTAATGTGCCTGTTCAGAAGCACAGAAAGCTCGTTTATTGTAAAGGGCTTTCTGATGCTGTCTGAAAATCCGTAAGAGCCGGGATTTGAAATTATCCTGTCACTTGAATAACCGCTGGAGGCAAATACCGGAATTTTTTTGTCAGCTTTCCTGATTTCTGCAGCAGTCTCTTTTCCCCCCATCCCTCCGGGTATTGTGAGGTCCAGTATAATGCATTTAAGTTCAGGGTTATCTTTATAGGTCTTGTATAAATCGAGGAGTTCGTTACCGCAGGAGGCCTGAAATGTCCTGTAACCCATATGCTCAAGCATCTGCGATATTATTTCACGGATAAAGTATTCATCATCCATGATCAGTACTATGCCGCTCCCCTGATGTGCTTCTGTTTCCTGTGAAAGGATACCATCAGTTTCAGGTATAACTGCCGGGAGATAAAACCAGAACCTGCTCCCCTTTCCGTAAAGGGATTCAACATCCAGCGCTCCTCCATGTCTTAGTATTATAGAATAGGATGTTGAAAGACCGAGGCCGTTCCCCTTTTTTTTGGTTGTAAAGAAAGGATCAAATATATGAGGCAGCATTTCATCAGGGATCCCTTTTCCGCTGTCGCTTATTTCAACTTTAATGTATCGCCCGGGTTTAAGCTGGCCAGGATTATTTTTTTCTTTTGTTATATTGCTGGCAGATATTTTTATCTCCCCATCAGGATTCATGAATTCCCTGGCGTTTGTAACTATGTTATAAATAACCTGACCAATCTGCGCATGGTCGATTTTTGTAAGCCACAGATCCTCCATAATGGAAAAGCTATGCTTTATATCAGAACCGCTTAGTGCGGAAGAAGCATACTCTTTCAGTACCGGGATAATGCTCTCTATTTTAAGCGAAGGATCTCCGCCGCGCGCAAAGGTCATAAGCTGCCCGGTTAAATTCTTTGCCCTGTCAAAGACTGTCATGGCCTTGTCAAGGTATTCCGCTGTATCCTCCACTCTTTTGCTGTAGTTCCGGGCAAGGTCGATGTAGCCTAACATACCCCCTAACATGTTGTTGAAGTCGTGGGCAATCCCGCCAGCCAGTGTGGCAAGGGAATCCAGTTTCTGTGCGCGCTGAAGGCCTTCAGCAAGTTTCTGTTTTTCTGTTACGTCCCGGAAAATTGACTGGAAGGTGCCGTCAGGCATCATCTTGGAGTGGCTCTCTATTATTATAGTAACGTTGTCATCTCTTTTAAGTACCCGTTCATTGATTACGGTTTTCCCTTCCCTGAGGAGATCAAGCTGAATAGGTTTATTTTTCAGTGATTCATCCGTGAAAAGCTCGCTTATGTTAAGGCCGAGAAGCTGTTCCCGTGTTTTACCTGTCATTTTTTCAAGCTGTGTATTCATACCGGTTATAATCCCTTCATTTGAACCGGTGAGTATTCCGTCAACTGCCAGTTCAACAAGCTCCTTGTATCTCCCCTCGCTTTCGATAAGCGCCTCTTCGTTTTTTTTTCTTTGTGTGATGTCCTGGAATATCGCCTGATATGAACCGTCAGGCATCATCTTTGAATGTATTTCAATACTGGCAATGGATCCGTCAGCTTTTAAAATATCTCTTTCACTTATCCCTGTCTTTCCTGTCTGAAGTATATCGAGCCTCAGCGGATGTTTCTTTATGTTTTCAGGTGTAAAAAGGGTGCTTATATGTTTTCCAATAATTTCGTCACGGCTTTTCCCGATTATATTATATGCGCTTGAGTTTGCATCTGTAACATTTCCATCATGGTCCGCAAGCATGATTCCGTCAACTGCCAGTTCAACAAGTCCCCGGTATTTTGATTCACTTGACTCCAGGGCAAGCTGTGCAAGCTTCTCCTTTGTTATATCATGGATAGTCCCGTAGAAAACCAGTTCATTCTCTCTTATTTCGGGGTTGGACCTTCCCCTGTACCACCGTATTTCTCCTGAGTTATGTATGAAGGGCCACTCGCAGAACCATCCCTCTCTTTTGGCAATTGATTCTTCTGTGGATAGTATGAATTTATCCCTGTAGTCCGGTGGAATGTGCTTTATGTATTCAGACAGAAAATCAGGATTATCAGTGTTTATTCCGAAAACCTCCCCGGCTTTCTCACTCATATATGTGAATCCCTTCATAGAGTCATTTACAGTGTACTGGTAAATAAGTTCCGGGATACTATCAGCAATTTTTTTTATCCTGAAGGAATATTCGCGGAGCTGTTCCTCGTAGTTTTTAATCTGGGATATATCCCTGCAGTATCCTATTACACGGTTTCCGGGGAGGAGGGATGCTTCAACGAGTACAGGTATACTCCCGCCATCTTTCTTTTTTAGACGGAATTCAAAAGTTGCCTTACCTGCATTTAAAACCTGATGAAATTTTTCCAGACCAAGGGTGACCTCTTCCTCCAGATGTATCTCCTTTATATGCTTACCTGTGAGTTCACCGGTGGTGTAACCTGTTAACTCTTCTACTCTTTGATTTAATTCCTGCAGTATACAGTTGCTGTCAGCAATGAATATTGCATCAGGTGACTTCTCCATAAAAGTCCTGAATTTAAGCTCGCTTGCGGCAAGTGCCTGTTCAGTTTTTTTTCTCTCTGTTATATCAAGGGCTGTGAAAGTTACACCTTTAGAAAAATCATCCCTGTCAAGAGCACTGGAGCTTAGTATTATATCTATTATTGTTCCATCTTTCCTTTTCCAGCGGGTTTCCACTGTGCCTGTTCCGGTTTTTTTTATCTGGCCGTATTTCTCATCCCCCACATAATTATATTCATCCATTGTAGGATAAAGGAACGAGGAGTTCTTCCCGATTATTTCCGCCTTTGAATAACCTGTCATGCGGCAGAGTGCATCATTTGCTTCAAGAATCACCCGGTTTGAAACCATACCTATTCCAACAGGTGCTGCAAGAAATATGCTTCGCAGTTTCTCATCTCTGACATCAGGATTATTTAAAACAGATTCTTTGTTCATCGTGTTTTTATTAAGACATGGATTAAGTAATTCGTAAACAGCTGTAATCCCTGTTTTTCAGCAAAAGATATCATACTTATTATAGTATAATAATACTGTACAAAAAAGTTTTTTTTACAATAAAGTCTGTTATTAGTGTTTTCGTTTATCCCTGTATCAGGTTTTACAGAATAATAATACAGGAGCATTTCTGATCCGGCAAGACATCCGCTGACAGATCAGAAAATGTCCATAAAAAAGTTCTTAAGAAATTTATTAAATTATTGATTACCGGAGGGGATTTAGGTATTATACATAAAGAAATGATTATTATTTACATAAAGGCGGTTTCAATAAAACGATTTTTGCCTTAACTCAATCATTTCAAAAATAAAGGGAACTAAGGAAGTTTAAAATGAAGAGAAAACTGTCATATATAACACTGTTTTTAATAATTTTTAGTAATTATGCAGCAGCAGAGTTTATCACTTCATTCCAGGGAGCAGCTGTTTTCTCCTCGTACAATGATATAAAACTGCCGGGTGATACAGGCACCAGACTCTCTTACACTGATGACCTTGACAGTGATCCTGTATTTTCGCCGAGAATTGAGGCCGGTTACGAATTTGATTTTCCTGTTTATATAGGGTTTATGGCATCGCTGCTGCGGCTTGAAGCTGACGGAACGCTTAATAAAACAGTTTATTATGACGGGCTTGTTTTTAATGAAGGTACTGAGGTTAAGGCAAAGTACAGGTTTGATTCCTACAGAGTGACTGCAAGGTATTACTTTTTTACTGGTGAAAGTTTTAAAATCGGGGGCGGTATAACCGGAAAGATAAGGGATGCGGAGATAACTCTTGAGGATGGCAATCAGAAAGGGGGACTTTCTAATACAGGGGCTGTACCGCTTTTGAATTTTTACCTGGAATGGTTTGCGTCCGGCAGAATATCTCTGCTGTTTTACGGTGACGGGGCATGGTCTCCATACGGCAGGGCTGAGGATTTTTTTGCCGGTGCTGTCTACAGGTTTAATGATACAGCAGCAGTGATGGCGGGATACAGGATTCTTGAAGGCGGGGCTGATAATGATGAAGTCTATACTTTTTCAATGTTTCATTATGCTGTACTGGGAGTGGAGCTGAGATTCTGATTTCAAGGAGAGATTTTTTCCCGTTACGCATCTGCTGTGTCAGATCGCATAACGGGAAATATATTACAGACTTGAATGTCTGTTCTATATAGTTTTTATATGCTCTTCAAATACAGGCAATGCCGGTTTACCGTCATATGTTTTGACATCTTTCAGCCACTCCCTGTAGGTTCCAGGATTTTTTTTCAGCCATAGTATGCCTGCTTCTTTCGGTTTCATATCTTTATTTTTATGGAGAATAGTCATAATCTGGTTCATCATGGGAACAGGGAATTTCAGGTTTTTCAGAAATAGGGCCACATTAGGATGTTCTTTATCAAAACCTTTACGGATGTTTGTGTATATTGTGGCTGTACCGTCATTCTCCCCGAATGTATCAGCTTTACTCCCTGACAGGTATTTCATATCAAGTATTTCATTCATGGAGTGAGGGGACCATCCGAGAAAAACACCCCATTTTCCGGTTCTCATAAAAGACTGCATCTCTGCAAGCATCCCTGTTTCACTTGATGGAATCAGCTTGAATTTACCCAGGTTGAACATGTTGTTTTTTATCATGTTTTCAATTATAAGGTTCCCGTCGTTCCCCTCTTCAATTCCGTAGATTTTATACTCAAGTTTATCTGCGAATTTTTCAATATCACTGAAATCCCTGAGGCCGGCATTATATGCGTAAGAGGGAACAGCAAGTGTGTATTTTGCACCCGGCATATTAACCATGTATTTAATAACATTACCTTTTTCGAAATATTTATTCGCTATAGTTTCCATTGAAGGCATCCAGTTCCCCAGAAAGATGTCCGCGTCATTTGAATCAAGGGCCTGATAAACAATCGGGACTGATACCATTGTATTTGTTGCCTCGTATCCGATACTTTTAAGTATTTCAATTGCAAGTTCCGTCTTGATTGTTACACCTGTCCAGCTGACACTTGCAAAGCGTATCAGGTTTTTGCTGCTTTTACTCTCTTTCTTGCATGATGTTAAAGCGAGGGAAGAGAAGATAATGGTGATCGATAAAAATAGAATTGTGAGTTTTCTGTTTCTACTCATGATACCTCCGTTTTTTTATTTCTGCTTTACTGGCAGCAGTTTTTTGCATTACTTTGTTCCGAACCAGTTTACAGGGCTGTTGCTGTAATTACGGTATATATGCTTGAGTTCGGTGTATTCCTCGTACCCGGTTTTCCCCAGTTCACGCCCGAAACCTGACTGTTTATATCCGCCCCAGGGAGCCTGCGTGAAGTAAACATTGAAGTCGTTTACCCATACTGTGCCGAATCTCAGGTTTCGTGACATCCGGTGTATCCTGCTCTGATCATTTGTCCAGAACCCGGCGGAGAGTCCGTAGATAGTGGAATTCGCTTTTCTAAGGGCCTCCTCTTCTGTGTAAAATTTTTCCACGGTTATAACAGGCCCGAAGACCTCCTCTTTTACAATGGGCATATCTTCAGTGCAGTCTCGGAAGAGGGTGGGCATATAGAAAAAGCCATCTTTCAGTGAGGGATCCCCCGGCCTTTTCCCGCCGAGAACCAGGTTGGCGCCTTTTTCAACTGCTTCATTCACATATCGTTCAACTTTCCTGCGATGCTCTTCTGAAATAAGGGGGCCCATTTCGGTTTCAGGATTAAACCCGTCTCCTAATTTAATCTTTTCCATTCTTGATTTAAGAGCCTCAATAAATTTTTCGTATATAGTGTCCTGGACAAGAAGTCTTGTCCCTGCTGAACAGATCTGCCCGGCGTGGAAGAATACTCCATTTAATGCAAAATCGAGAGCTGTATCAAAGTCAGCGTCATCAAAAATAATGTTAGGGTTTTTCCCTCCAAGTTCGAGGGCGATTTTTTTTACATTGCAGCTTGCTGCACGCATTATTTTTTTTCCTGTTTCTATCCCCCCTGTGAATGAAACAAGATCAACATCGTGGCTCTCCGCAAGTTCAGCTCCGGCATCCCCTGGTCCTGTGACTGTGTTGATAACACCTGCGGGAAAGCCGGCTTCAACAGCCAGTTCAGTTATCCGGATTGTGGTCAGCGGGGTTATCTCACTGGCTTTCATTACAATTGTACATCCTGCTGCCAGTGCCGGCGCCATCTTCCATGACGCCTGGAGAAGGGGGTAGTTCCATGGGCATATGAGTCCGCATACTCCTACAGGTTCCCTTATTACCAGGCTCTCGGTTCCGGGGTTGGGTGAGTCAATCACTTCGCCGGATTCTTTGTCTGCCATGCCGGCAAAGTATCTGAATATGCCGGCTATGTCATTCATATCCCACCGGCTCTCTTCAACGGTTTTCCCTGTGTTAAGGCTTTCAAGCTGCGCGAGATTTTCGTGATCTTTTTCGATCAGTTCAGCGAGCAGGTAGAGGAGTCTCCCCCTTCTGCTCCCCGGGAGAGAAGACCATTCGCCGGAGTCAAAGGCTTTTCTTGCTGCTTCAATTGCAATCTTTGAGTCTTCTCTGCCGGCTTCAGGCACAACTGCAATTGTCTTTCCGTTAGCGGGATTAATTATCTCTCTTTTTTTTCCTGAGAGCGCTCCGGTCCATTCTCCATTTATAAACATCTTATATTCTTTCATTATATAACCGTTACTGCTTTTTCTTTTTATTTGTTTTGCGGTGGGTGTAAAATTTAACATCCGCAGGGCTTTCAGGGGTGTTCCCCAGTATAATGTCAGCAGCTTTTTCTGCAATCATCATTACAGGGGCATAAATATTGCCGTTTGTTATGTAAGGCATAACAGAGGCATCTACAACCCTGAGGTTTTCAATTCCGTGCACCCTGAGATCCGCGTCAACAACAGACATTTTGTCGTATCCCATTTTACATGTGCAGCTGGGGTGATACGCGCTCTCCCCCTCTCTTGCCACAAAATCCAGTATATCCTTATCGCTCTGAACATCAAATCCCGGAGCAAGCTCATCTCCCCTGAGATTATCAAAAGCCGGCTGTGCAATGATATTTCTTGAGCAGTGTATCGCCTCAATCCATTCTTTTCTCTCCTGTTCTGTGGAGAGGTAGTTGAAGAGGATAGAAGGGTAATCTTCCGGATTCGATGATTTTATCTTTACATGGCCCCTGACGTCAGTATTCATCGGCCCCACGTGGAGCTGAAAACCGTGGCCCTGCGCCGGAGCTGTGCCGTCGTACCTGATTGCAATAGGGAGAAAATGAAACTGCAGGTTCGGATATTTTACTGTGTCATTCCCCCGTATAAAACCGCCTGCCTCAAAATGGTTGCTTGCGGCAGTACCTTTTTTGAAGAATAACCAGTCGAATCCGATTTTAGGCTGGTTGTAGAATTTCAGAGCAGGGTAAAGGCTTACAGGTTTTTTGCAGGCATACTGGACATAGAGTTCAAGGTGGTCCTGCAGGTTTTTTCCAACCCCGGGCAGGTCCTGAACCATGTTTATTCCAAGGGGTGAGAGCTCTTCCCCGTTACCTATACCGGAAAGCTGCAGAAGCTGAGGTGAATTAATTGCCCCTCCGCAGCTTATTATCTCTCCGCCGAAGTCTCTGTGTATGCCGGCTCCCTTTTTATATTCGACACCGATTGCCCTGTTCCCGTTGAAAAGTATTTTATACGCATGTGCTTTGCATTTTACTGTAAGATTTTTTCTATCCTTTACGGGGTGAATGTATGCCCTTGCGGCATTCCACCTGCGGCTTCTGTATATCTGTGCGTCGAATTTTCCGAAACCCTCCTGACGGAAGCCGTTCACATCATCTGTCAGAGGATACCCTGCCTGCTGAACAGCTTCAAAGAATGCGTCAAATAGAGGATTGTCGCATTTGGGAGTTGTAAGGTATACAGGTCCTGCTGGCCCCTGGAACCGGTCAGCTCCGCTCAGTCTGTATTCAAATTTTCTGAAGTAAGGGAGGCAGTGAGCATAGTCCCAGTTATCCAGCCCCTTCTCTTTACCCCATTTTTCATAATCCATGGCATTACCCCGGATATGTATCATCCCGTTGATGCTGCTTGAACCGCCAAGGACTTTTCCCCTTGGCTGCGTGATTCGCCTGTTGTTCATGAACGGCTCGGGATCGGATTCGTAGTACCAGTTATAAAATTTTCCGTTAAGGGGGTATGTAAGAGCTGCCGGCATATGTATTCTGAAGTCCAGTCTGTAATCCGGACGTCCTGCTTCAAGTACAAGCACTCTGTTTTCAGGATTGGCGCTCAGTCTGTTCGCGAGAACTGAACCGGCTGATCCCCCTCCGATAATTATATAATCATACTGTTTTTCTTTCATTCCTCTGTACCTCCTGTTATTGAAATAATTTTTTCTGATTCTTCCGGAACTTCCTCTTCATTTTGAGCTGCTGTAAGTTCAGCAAGGTTAAGTTCCGGACCTGCTGCAGGTTGTTTTTTGTCATCCAGGCAGCTGCGAAGGAGTGTGTAATGATTTGCCGTAAATGAGAGAGCGCGAAGCGGTTCACCTACAAGTATTGCCCCGGCTGTATCGGCCCAGTTGAGTCCTGTTTTTATCCTGTACTCCTTATCTTCATAAAGCGCGTAATCGAAGGAGCTGAATCCAAGCTGGATGGAGTTCATCATCCATTCAAATATCGGGTTACCGGTCATTTTCGCCAGAAGGATGTTCAGCTCTCTGTCCATCTCCCCGATTTTTTCTGAGCTGGCGTCCCCGGATGATACATACCTGTAAAACTCATCAGCCCTGTTGTAGAGATTGTCTTTATCGTTTTTACTTCCTCTGGAAATTGCCAGCAGTATTATGGTTCTGTCCATGCTCTCCCGGAACTCTATCACTGATTCGGGAGATACTGAATACTGTTTCAGAAAAAGCGGCAGAGAGTCATTTATCCCTGCTTCAGGCAGCTGTTTAATAAAAGCTCCCCCCCTGGCACCTTTTTTTATTTCAACAAGGTTTTTCTGCTTTAATATCTGCATCGCCTCCCTGATTACGCCTCTCCCTGTTTTAAAAAGAAGCTGAAGCTGTCTTTCGCTTGGAAGCCGGCTGCCGGGTTTAATTTCCCCTGAAGTGATAGAGGCTTCAAGCTGGAGAGCTATATCTTCAACAGCTCTGCCGGGCTGAACCGGTTTAAAAAGTTTATCTATTTCCATACTGTTTCTCATAAAGGTATTACCATTAGCTTAAAATTATTATATTTAATCTGATAAATGTTAACAAAAATTATATAATGATTATTTATTTATCGTTAATGGTAGTACCATTACGTCTCGGGTGCGACCTTTTGTCAAGTAAAAAGGCTTTTCAGCGTAATTAGTTATTATAGAGCTGTTAAAAAAAAGAGTTTAAACCGGGCTTTTGATGCTGAGTCTGCGAATAATCAGTTAAATGCTTGATTAATAATCAGATACAGGGAATTAGATAGTCTCTGCGGCCTTCGGGCCGGATTTTGTGTTTTTCCGGACAATTCATGAATATTGCTAAACTCTCCATAACAAGACCGATCTTTATGGCCTGCATAGTAATTCTGATTATGGTTATGGGTGTAATCGGATTCGGCAGGTTAGGTGTTGATCTTTATCCGCCCATTGATTATCCCGTAATCTCTGTCAGAACCAGTTATCCCGGCACATCCCCTGAAGAGATTGAGAAGCTTATTACCAAGCCCCTTGAAGAACAGATAAGCACTATCGCAGGAATCAAACGTCTCTCCTCAAGGAATATGGAAGGGGTCTCTGTTGTTATCGCGGAATTTACATTTGAAACTGACATTAAGTACGCAGAGCAGAAAATGAGGGAGAAAGTTGATCTTGCGAGGAATAAGCTCCCCGATGATTTAGAGGATCAGCCTGTTGTGCGGCAGTTTGATCTTGACGACCTTCCTGTAATTACACTGGCCTTTGTCTCCGATTTATCAGCGGTAAAGATGTATGATATTGTAAATGAAAGGATTAAGCCCGTTTTCGAACAGGCGGAAGGTGTTGGCGAGGTTAAGATCACCGGCGGCACAAAGAGAGAGATCCGTGTTGACCTTGACAGGAATAAACTGAATGAACATCAGATCTCCGCGACTACTGTTGTTTCAAGGCTTCAGAATTCAGGTGTTAATGTCCCTGTTGGTGATTTTGAGGATAAAGACAGGATGACTGTTTTCAGAACAATCGGTGAATTCAAAACCCTGGATCAGTTAGGTAACACAGTGGTGCAGTTCTCCGGTGACTTCAATAATCCCACAACTCTTAACCGCCTGGGGAAAATCAGAGACGGAGCCGCTGATGAGGTAACAAAGGCCTTCCTTTATTACCCTGTAAAAAATAAAGGGGAACAGGCCGGGGGAGGAAAGAATAAATTTGATAAACCGGAGAAAGTGATCCGGTCATGCCTTATCCTCGATGTTTATAAGCAGTCAGGTGCCAATACCGTTGCTGTCGCAGAGGGTGTCATGAAAAGGATTGATACTGTAAACAGTATAATATCCAGGAGTGAAGGTAATTCAGAGCTGATATTCGTGTATGACATGGCCAAGTTCATCAGGAGGAATATTGATGACGTTAAGGAGACTATGTTTATCGGAATATTACTTGCGGTACTTGTTGTCTACCTTTTCCTGGGGAATGTCAGGTCAACAATAATCACAGGTATTGCAATACCGAACTCACTCCTTGGAGCTTTTGTTCTAATGTACTTCATGGGGTTCACCATAAACATGATGACGCTCCTTGCTCTGTCCCTCACAATAGGCCTCCTTGTTGATGATGCAATAGTTGTGCGCGAGAATATTTTCAGAAAAATTGAGGAGGGGCACCCTCCATTTAAAGCAGCGGAGATCGGTACAAAAGAGGTTATGCTTGCTGTAATTGCCACATCTCTTACGATTATTGCGGTGTTTCTTCCGATTGGTTTTCTGGAAGGGATCATGGGGCGCTTCTTCAAACAGTTCGGACTTACGGTTGTCTTTGCTATGATGATAAGTCTCTTTGACGCGCTAACAGTTGCGCCCCTGCTCAGCGCGTACTTTGCGGGGACAAAAGGGAAGGCGGAAAATATAGTAGTATCAACTTTCGACAGACTGCAGGTGTGGGTTGATCGCTTGTACGTGAAGACTGTCAGGTTTTCGATAGATCGTCCTGTTGTTATCATTATTATAACCTCTGCAGTATTTATAACAAGCCTTGTGGCTTTCGGGGCAGTGAAGAAGACCTTTCAGCCCGATCCGGATGAGGGAGAGTATATGCTTAATATTGAGCTTTCTCCGGGAACATCCCTCGCCGGTACAAATGAAGTCGCACAGAAAATCGTTGAAAAACTGAAAACTATTCCTGAGCTGGATTTTATGACAATACAGGTGGGCACAGGGCAGGCAGGATATAACAGGGCTTCTATCGGTATATTCATGGTTCCGATGAAAGAGAGAAAAAGAACAACGGCTGAACTAAAAGATGTAATCAGGAATATGATGAAGGATTTTTCTTACGCAAAGCCATCAGTGGATAACTATACCCGCGGAGGGGGAATGGGTGGGAGAAGACCATATGTATTGATTATAAAAGGTGAAGATCTTGATGAACTCAATGAATACGCACTCAGGCTGATTGAAAAACTTAAAGAAGTACCGGACCTCACTGAAATAAAAACAAGTATAGAGCAGGGTGTACCTGAACTGCAGATAAAAATGGATGAAGCTCGAATGCTCATGGCCGGTGTTAATAACCGGACAGCAGGGAATGAGCTCCGCTACCACATAGAAGGGGCAGTTGCCGGAAGATTCAGGGAAAAGGGCCTTGAGTATGATATAAGGGTAAGGCTCCAGGAGAACCAGAGGGATCTCCGCAAAGCATTTAATGAAACACGTGTCCCCAATATGCAGAACAGGCTTGTACCTCTATCAGCAATAGCAAGGGCTGAATCTGCAGCGGGCCCCTCTGTTATAATCAGGCAGGATCGTGCCCGTGCTGTACAGATTACAGCTAACCTTGCCAGGGGCGGGGCAATAGGGAGCGCCATTGACAGGACGAAGGAGATTCTGAATAGAGAGCTTCCTCTCCCGGGTACTATGAGCTACGCCTTCAGAGGGCAGGCTGACAGCTATCAGGATATGGTGAAAAATATTGTTATGGCTTTTATTCTTTCTTTGATCTTTATCTACCTGGTGCTGGCGAGCCTTTATGAATCTTTTATAACTCCCTTTACGATTCTGCTGGCTCTGCCGCCGGCGTTGTCAGGGGCTTTCTTTTCACTATATGTGACAGGGAAGATGATGGATATATTCAGCATGATAGGTATTATTATGCTTCTGGGGCTTGTGACAAAGAACTCGATACTTATGGTTGACTTCGCCATTGAAGGTGTAAGAGCCGGTTTGTCAAGGAGAGAGGCTATTGCAAAGGCCGGTCTTGTGAGACTCAGGCCGATACTGATGACCACTTTTGCAATGCTTGCAGGGACGCTTCCTGTCGCAATCGGGGCAGGTGAAGCGGCAAAATACAGGACAGGGATGGGGGTTGCTATCATGGGAGGACTGATGGTTTCCACCCTGATTACACTTATTGTTGTGCCTGCAGTATTTGAATATATTGATATATTCAGGGAGTATGTTGAACGTAGGTTCAGGCCTGAAGAGAAATGAGAGCTACACCCTGCTGCTGAAGTTTCTGTATTCTCTCTGCCCCAGGTAATCCACCATGATTCTTCCAGCCTTTTCGCTGTGAGTATCGCTGTTACTCGCGAGCTCTATGTACTGAACCTCCGGTATAAGTTCAATCAGTCTTTTCATGTTTCCGGTGGAATGCAGTTTATCGGATGTGGCGCCGAATATAAGGCATGGAGTTGTGATGTTTTTTATCCTGTTCAGTATAGAATAGTTTTTTAAGGCCAGAGCATTCGCTTTCAGTTTATACGGGTCCGCGAGATTAATGGTCTTTTCATACTTCTCTACCTGGGCACGTTCTTTCTTTTTATCGAGACGGAAATTGCGGAGATACCATTTGATTATTGGCCTTACTGCAAAGTACATTGCAGGGGGAATAAGGGGGATTATTGCTCCGAGAAATTTCGGGAACCTGAATTCCTCGTTGGGCCCCACAAGTATTGCGCATACAGGTTTTCTTTTCCCCGACGCGCAGAATTCAAGAATTGCTGAAGCTCCCAGTGAACTCCCTGTCAGAACAAATTTTTTATTTTCAGGGATAAGTTTGTCAACCAGGTTGCTTATATCCTCCTTTATCCTTTCCATGGTAAAACTGACTTTTGTTTTTTCCGGGAGGATGGATGACTGCTTCTCTCTTGATTCTATATAGAATGTTCTGTAGTCCGCAGTCAGTTCTTTCAGTACACCCTGCCAGCCGCTTATAAGGGAGATCCATCCTGCGATAAAAATAACAGAGGGTTTTTCACCGTCAGATTTACCGGGGTTGAAATCGATAACTTTCAAAGAGACTCCGTCAGTCATTGGAACCATATATTCACTGACTTTCGTGTTGCCGGATGTATATTCAGAATAATCCATTTTAGAAGTTCTCCGGGGCTATAATAAAAAAAGCAATAGGCTGTTCTCTTAAACTATAGCAGTTTACGATTGAATTAGAACATAATTTGTCATTCCGCTATCACTCCAGACGGAAAAGACATCGCCCTAATCATATAGTAATATGCTATATATTAAATATTTTCCCATGTAAAATATAAGTCAAGCTTTTTAGTGCGGTTTAAAGCTGTAGTTTTTATCCGCAATAGAAGGGGCATATTGATATTTTACAGGTATGTAATCTGGTATATAAAATATCTGTTTTAAAAATTTCACTCCTCAGCATTATTGTTATTCAATAATGATTTTTGAGGGATTTATAAATGATCAGCGGAAATTTTCGCATTCACCGTCAGCTTTCTGAACTCTACAGGGACCATGATGTATATATAACAGAGAATCCGGAGCTTTCATTTAATGATTTTGTATGTATATCACACCGCAATGGGAGGAAAAAGAAAAGAATATATGTATGGGTGCGGGTTATTGATGATTACTACAGAATGTTTTATAATACAACATCCGAGTGGCGTTTTAAAGGAGTAAGTCAGCATTTGATAACTGAAGGTGATGCAATAGTATTATGCAGGCATTACCGGAGGCTGTTGGGACTTGATGAGAACTCGCTTGCAGGCGTTGACCTTATGATAAAGAAATCCCGGAATCCTTTTAAAAAAATAAGGGCGCTTCTCAATGCGCCGGATTCCCTTGTAAGAACAACTACTTTTATAAGTATTATATCAGTATTTCTCGGAGTTGTGGCGCTTATTCTCGGTATAATAAGCCTGCACTGATTTTATAATGATAAATTCGAAGAGGCTTTATAATGCAGTGGCTCCATAATAATAGAGGAACCACTGCATCTTCTGCATATATGTTATTATACTTCAACAATCTTTGCGTCAGCAGCGTTTTTCTTTACTGATTCAATTCCATTGGCGCATCCCGATTTTGCAGTATAAGATTCACCCTGACCGATAATTTCTCCATTAGCGGCCTTCAGCCTGAAACGGAATCCCCCTTTCTTATCCTCATAGGTTTCAAATGCTGTATCTTTCTGAGAATTTTTTTTAATAGATTCAATACCGGAGAGGCACGCATCCTTAGAGTTATAGGCTTCACCTGTCAGTATTATCTGACCATTACCGGCTTTCAGGCGATACCTGAATTTGCCCCCTTTATCTTTATACACTTCAAATTTACCTGCCACTTCAGCCCTCCTGTTATCTGGTGTTGTTAAGTCTTAATGAAGCATATTGGCAACTCCTTGTCAATTTTATTATGAAAAATAGCGGCTGCATACATAAATGCTGTTTAATTTCTGTGGGTGCGTTAAATATTTATCCTGTACTCCTATAGTGTATAATAATAAATTTGTGACTCTTCCGGTGTTATCTGTTATATTGATATCAGATTCATGAAGGAACCGGAAGCCTCTAATCCGGCATTATGGTAAAACAGGGGGCTGCTTTATGAAAATAAAATATCTTCTGATTATGTTTCTCCTTTTTTTCTCTCTTCCTCTTCTCTCTGAAGTCAGGATCAATTTTGATATGATTGTGGGAGTAAGGATGGGGCCTCTGGATGCATCTGTTGAGGGTGCGGCGCATTTCAGGGCTGACAGGGTGTTTGTCATTGAAGTGGAGTTCCCGGATGGTGTGGTGACAGAGAGAGGGACCTACAGTTATGATTCGGGGAGAGGTGAACTTCTGCTTGATTATAAAGGAAGAAAGGGTGTTATAAAATATAAAGTCCTCAGTTCAAACGGAAGAGTTAAACTCCTGATGGTAAATAAAGTTGCTGAAGCACCCCCCTTTACTCTTGAACTTATTTACGGCAGTGATGATTAACTCTGTGAAACTGCTGGACTTTTTTAATATCTCCTTTATTATTTGAGAAGATTATTAAAGGAGGAGTCATGAAGCCCGGATGTTTTTATACCATCATATATTTAATCCTTTTTTCTGCTGTAATCATTTTTTTCGCGGGATGTCCGCGCTCCATCGGCAAATGCACCTATGGAGAGAAACCGCCTCAGAAAGGTATTGTCACAGTTAAATCTGTCGAGACGATAAGGGAGAATAACAGGATTCTTTATCGTGTCAGAGTTGAAGGTTTTTTTAAAAGAGATTTTATCTTTGAAGAGAATGAATTTAACAATTGTTTCAGGAGCGCAGGTTATAAGACCGGCTCTGAAGTTGAGGGGAGCATACTTTCCGGCGGACCCTGTCCTCCGATGTATAATCTTGATATCTGCACGGGAAAATGAGAGTTCTGAATATATTTCATTTTTTCACTCCACGTATTCTGTCGTTTGCTGATCCGGGGCTCATGATTATATCAACTCCTGTATATGCGAGGACTCTGCGCAGCTCGCATATATGATTCTCCATCTTATCTCCCTGTTCAATTCAGCTAATGGGATTTCCTGACTACATTCCGGTCTATAACACTTTCCCCTATGATTTACTAAGTGTTTTTCTTATATGATTATGTAAGCGATTTACTTAATCTGCTTAACAGCAATAAAAACATCTATTTTTTATACACTTCGCCGCTTTTCTTTTATAAATTGAGTTATCATTTGCAGGATTTTTGATCATTCCTTCACGTTGACTGATTTTTCAGGAAGTTCGGGATGCATCAATATTCATTAGTGATGGTCTGTGCCGCGATGATTTCTGTTTTTTATGCGTAAGTTCCGGCATGACTGTCTTGAACAGTGGCATAATTTAAGCTGTGTAATCAGCGGATTGGTATTTATGGCATTACTGACATGTAAGAAAAACAGCCATTCCATACTGGTATCCTTTGAAGGTGATACCACTGTGCGGAGTATAGCAAAAATTAAAAACGGATTTATAAAACTTCTCCGTGAGCCGGTGAACCTTTACAGGATTGATGTTGCTACTATTACTGATACTGATTTCACATTTATTCAGCTCCTTATATCCTATCATTTTAAACTTAAATCAATAAACAGGGAACTTGTTCTTGTGAACTCTTCCGGAGAAACAGCATTCATGAAGACTGCTTTTATCTGCGGTATTGATGTCCGCAGTATATTGAGTTTTGAAGGGGGGGCAGATGGATGTTGAAGCGCTGAGAGATGTTTTCAGGGAGGAGGCTTCTGAACTGCTGTCCCAGATGGAGATGCCTCTTATTGAACTGGAGGGGAATCCCTCTGATAGTGAACTTATCAATACTGTATTCAGGGCTCTCCATACAATCAAGGGGTCAGGAAGCATGTGCGGGTACAAGGAGCTCGCGGGTTTTACACATGATCTGGAGAATTTATTTGACTGCATGAGGAAAGGGAGGTTCAGCGCTGATGAAAGGATCGTCCGGCTCTCCCTGAAAGCTAAGGACTGTATGAAGTTTCTCCTTGATGGTATTGATAATGAAGAACAGAAAGCATTGCGTGGTTCTATTCTTCAGGAGGTCAGGGATATAACAGGGGACATTTCCTGTGATGAAAAAAAGCATGAGGTAAAGGATACCCCGGAAGTTGTTCCTGCCGGAAGTTCTGATGAACCCGGAATCGATACAGTCAATGATTCAATAGAGAGATACAGGATTGTATTCATGCCCTCTCCGGACATTCTTTCACGGGGAATTAAGATTGAGCCTATGCTCTCTGAACTTTCAGCGCTTGGTGATTTTAAAGTACGTGTTGATATATCCTCAATCCCTGACTTTGATGATATGGAGCCTGAACAGTGCTACCTGAGCTGGGTAGTTGATCTTGAGACTTCAAAAGATGTTTTTGATATTAAGAATGTCTTCATGTTTACAGAGGATTACGCTGAGGTAGTAATAAAATACAGGGACGGATTTTTCCTCAATAATGCTTTTTTCCGGAATGAAGAGGAGAAAGAAGGGCTTGAAAAAAAGGTCTCTCCAATGCTTTCACTTATGGAGGGGAGATCTAAACAGGATGCCCGGCAGGAGAAGATCGCTTTTGACAGAAGACGTGCTGATACAACTTCAATCCGTGTCAAAAATGAAAAGCTCGATACACTGGTCAACCTCGTTGGTGAACTTGTTACACTTCAGGCGAGGCTAAACCAGGAATCCGCAGCGTCAAGACTCCCTGAATTTATATCTATAGCTGAAAATTTCGGCCGTCTCACCAATGAACTGCGGGACAACACCATGAGTATAAGGATGGTGCCTATATCGGAAACATTTAACAGCTTTCACAGGCTTGTGCATGATCTGTCAGGAACTCTCGGGAAAAAGATAAAGCTCATAACTACAGGGGGGGAGACAGAGCTGGACAAAAATGTTATTGAGGCTCTGCGTGACCCGCTGATGCACATTATCAGGAATTCATGCGATCATGGAATTGAAACCGTTGAAAAGAGAATTGAACAGGGTAAGGATGAAACAGGCCTTATACAGCTTGTTGCTGAGCATGCGGGGGCAAATGTAGTTATAAGGATTTCCGATGACGGAGGGGGGCTCAATAAAGAGAAGATTAAAACCCGTGCGATTGAAAGAGACCTGCTTCCTCAGGGAGAATATGATGACCGGCAGATATACAGCATGATCTTTGAACCGGGATTTTCAACTGCTGAAGTGACAACTGATATATCGGGCCGCGGTGTCGGCATGGATGTGGTAAAAAGGAACATCGAAAAACTGAGGGGCAGCATTGTTGTTGAGAGCGTTGAGGGTACCGGGACATCTATCAGTCTTACAATCCCGCTTACACTTGCCATTATTGACGGGTTCATGGTGGAACTTGGGGGTAGCCCCTATATTTTTAATCTTACTAATATAAGGGAATGCCTCGATTTTTCATCGTCAGTGGAGAGAGATGAGGGGAGCAATTTTATGATTAACCTCCGTGGTGATATTGTTCCCTGTATAGATTTAAGAAATGTTTTCGGATATGATGATAAAGAGGCTGCTTATCCTCAGGTAGTGATATCGGAGATAGCAGAAGAAAGATACGGTTTCCTCGTGGACAGGGTTATTGGTAAATACCAGACCGTTGTTAAACCGCTGGGGAGGGGGAGCCGGAATATTGATATGATAGCTGGAGCAACAATTCTTGGAGACGGGACAGTGGCGCTTATACTTGATGCTCACTGTATTGTGCGTTCCATGAGCGGTTCTGCTAAAGGGAATTTGCCTGAAAACATTATCAGGCAGTAAACAAAAAAGGAGTGTAATTATGAAACTCGGTGTCAGGGCAAAACTGTTGTCCACTTTTTTTATCTGTGCCTGTGTTACATTGATTGTAGGACTGGTTGGTATGTTCAGCACTTCCAGAATAGATGGTATGCTTAATAATTTATATACTAATAATCTGGAGGGTATAAGATTCGCTGAAGAGCTTGAGATTAAGGGGCTTTCTCTCAGGGTGAACATTCTGAAGCATATGACTGTTCCGACCCAGGAGGAGAAACTGAAGCATGAAAAAGCAATTGAAAGTATATATGCCTCCTTTGTCCAGGATGTTGAAAATTATAAGAAAATTGCGAAAAGCCAGAGAGAACGTGATTTAACAGTAATACTCAATGAATCAATTAATAAGTATATAGAGGCTGTAAATGAACTGCTCCCTTATTCAAGGAGAGGAAATATCGCAGAGGTAAACCGGATAGTAGATATTGCCGCACCGATATTTACAGAGAAAATTTCCCCATCTCTTAAAGAAATAATAAAATCCAATCAGCAGGAAGCATCTGCAGCATTCACAAACAGTCAGGCTGTTGTTAAACTTATTTCTATAATTATGGTTGTTTCAATAATTGCCGCCATAGCACTTTCAATAGCCATAGCGCTTATTCTGACAAAATCGATACTTAATGTTGTCAATTCAATTGAAGTGTCATCAAGCAACGTCAGTGCCGGGAGTGAACAGATATCCTCTTCATCAGAGGAACTTTCACAGGGCGCAAATGAACAGGCTGCAAGTGTTGAGGAGATATCATCAGCAGTTGAGGAGATGACAGCCACCATAAGGCAGAATGCGGATAATGCCGGTCAGACTGAACGTATAGCTTCAAAGAGTGCTACTGATGCAAGGGAGAGCGGAGAGGCGGTACGTCATACAGTTCAGGCTATGAAGAATATTGCGGAGAAGATTTCCATTATACAGGAGATTGCGAGGCAGACAAACCTCCTTTCACTTAATGCTTCAATCGAAGCGGCAAGGGCAGGTGAACATGGACGGGGATTCGCTGTTGTGGCAAGTGAAGTGCAGAAGCTGGCAGAGAGAAGCCAGGTGGCGGCTGCTGAGATAAGCGAGCTTTCAGGCTCAAGTGTAAGTATAGCAGAGAAAGCAGGTGAAATGCTTCAGAAGCTTGTTCCTGATATACAGAAGACCTCGGAGCTTGTTGCAGAGATTAATGCAGCCAGCGGAGAGCAGGCGAATGGGGCTCAGCAGATTAATACTGCTATACAGCAGCTGAACAGCGTGGTGCAGCAGAACGCATCAAGCGCGGAGGAGCTGGCAGCCACGGCAGAAGAGCTTTCCGCCCAGACTGTGCATATGCAGGAGGCTATTAACTTCCTTAAAACAGGATTAAAAACTCTTGAAACAACTGCTTCCATAAATTCCGGTGCGGCTTTCGCCAATTATCATAATCCGCATATAATTACACCTCATGTTGACCTGCATCATAAGGAACACCTTGCGTCAGCAAAAGGAAACGGCAATGGAAACGGAAACGGGAACGGCAAAAAAAAGAGTCCTGAACCTTTAATGCCTCTCGGCGGCGGCACAGGAAATGAAAATGGCGGGATTGTCCTTAATATGGGTGACGCTGAGGATTCAGAGTTCGAAAGAATAAACTAAAGGGGTGATCTTATGATGGAAGATGATTCAAGGGAAAGCGTACAGTATCTCTCATTCATGCTTGACGGTAAGTATTTCGCCTTTGATGTACTTAAAACAAGAGAAGTGCTTTCATACACAAAGATAACCCCCATCCCCTGTACACCGGCCTATATTGCAGGTGTACTTAATCTGCGGGGGAGTGTTGTAACTGTCATGGACTTCAGGCAGAAATTCGGTATGAGTGAATCAGCAATCACTGATGACAGCGCTATAATTATTGTTGAAGCCAATTACGAGGATGGCATGGCTGTCGTGGGCGCACTGGTTGATGCTGTTAAAGGGGTGCTCCGTTTTGAGAAAGATCAGATTGAGCCCCCTCCCAAGGTGGGTATGAGGCTCAGTGCTGATCTAATTAATGGCATAGGTAAACAGCCTGATGATTTTGTTGTTATACTTAATGTTGACAGGGTGTTTTCTGAGGATGATCTTTCGATAGCCAGAGAGCATTTTGAGGCGGGGGCAGGGGAGATGCTTCAGGGAGAGTCTGCGCAGGAGAGCGCTGCGGCTGCAGGATAACTTATAATTAAAAAGAGGCGGGCATATGGACGCGCTGGAAAATATAAAGATGACCGAGCGTGAAAGGATTGAGATAAGCTCCTTCATCGAAAGCGAGTTCGGAATAAAAATGCCCGCTGTCAAAAAAATTCTTCTTACCAGCAGGCTTTCGAAAAGGCTGAATCTGCTGGGATGTAAAAGCTATGCTGATTACTACCGTTTTATAAGATCTGCAAAGGGAGCGGATGAATTCCTTATATTCGCTGATCTTGTATCAACCCACGAAACAAGTTTTTTCAGGGAGTCACAGCATTTTGAACTTATGTTTTCCCGGGTTCTTCCTGACCTCTGCGGTACAGGTGGAGCCGGAATAAGACGCTCACTCCGGGTGCTAAGCGCCGCCTGCTCAACCGGAGAAGAGGCATATACTCTTGCCATAACCATCGAAGAGTTCAGAAGAAAAAGAAAACTCAGGTCATTCAATTACCGTATAACAGGCACGGATATATCCACCAAAGTGCTCTCTTCAGCTTCACGCGGGGTCTATGGTGAAGGGAGGGTGGGGAAGCTTCCTGATGAGTATATGAAAAAATATTTCATGAGAGGGAAAAACGAAAAGAGGGAACTGGTGAGGGTTGTCCCGGAACTTCGTGCCAATGCTGAATTTATGCATATGAATCTTATGGATAAATCATATCCCTTCCGTGAGAATTTTGATATTATATTCTGCAGAAATGCGCTGATCTATTTTGACAGGGAGAATCAGAAAGAGATTATCAGGAAACTTACGTCTCACCTCTCCAGAAACGGATACCTGTTTATCGGGCATTCAGAAACAATGGCAGGTTATGACCTCCCTTTAAGGTGTGTTGAACCTACAGTATACAGGAGGATATAATTATGAGCTTAAGTGCAGGGCTGAAAAAACATTATTTCCTTCACCCGGGACAGATTATTGTTACTGCTGACGAAAATCCCATTGTCACTGTACTGGGGTCATGCGTAGCACTTACAGTTTATTCTCCGGAGCGGAGAATCGGCGGAATATTTCATGCGCTCCTCCCCGAATATATTGAAAAAAACCGTGTTATAAAAAATTCACCGCCGGTTTCACCGGATCCCGATTATGTTGATTATTCATTCTATTATATTAAAAACAGAATGTCTGATCTCGGCATAGATATTACCCGGACGAGGCTTATGCTTTTCGGGGGAGGGGATGTTCTTCAGTCTCTCACCACCGGGAAATCCGCTTCAGTTGGAAAAAAGAATATTGAAATGATAAAAAACATTATTGAAAAAGAGAAGCTGAAGATTTCTGCCGAGGACACCGGCGGTACAAAGGCAAGAAAAATTGTTTTTCACCCGGGCAGCGGTAAGACATTTCTTGAATATATTGAATGTGATAATCCTGAAGCCGGAGGTCGGGGCAATGGAAAAGAAAATAGGGGTACTAATCGTAGATGATTCCGCTGTTGTGCGGCAGACAATAAGCGGACTTCTTTCTGATGAAAGGGACATCGAAGTAATAGCAACAGCTTCTGATCCGTACTGTGCTGCTGAAAAGATTGCAGAGAAAGTCCCTGATGTAATCATCCTTGATATAGAGATGCCCCGTATGGACGGCCTGACCTTTCTTCAGAAGATCATGACACAGCACCCGATACCTGTTATAATCTGCTCAAGCCTTGCTGATGACGGATCAGATTCAGCAGTTAAAGCTCTTTCAAGCGGAGCTGTTGATATAATAACCAAGCCCAAAATGGGTACCAGACAGTTTCTTGAGGAGTCCCGAATAAGAATCACAGATACAATCAGGGCAGCGTCATCAGCCAGGTTGAAAAAAATGAATCCCGCAATGGCAATTGAAGCAACGCCTAAATACACCGCTGATGTAATCATGCCAAAAGTTAAAAAAAGTGTACTTACCGAGACTACAGATAAAGTCGTCGTAGTAGGTGCTTCAACAGGGGGAACTGAAGCGCTGCGTGAATTTCTTATAGATCTCCCTCTTGATACTGCCGGAGTTGTTATTGTACAGCACATGCCTGAAAATTTTACCAGGGCCTTTGCTGAACGGCTTGATTCCCTTTGCAGTATAAGTGTGAAGGAAGCTAAAAATGGAGATACTGTTCTTCGCGGACAGGCGCTCATCGCTCCGGGCAACATGCATACCCTGCTTAAAAGAAGCGGCGCGCAGTACTATGTTGAAGTGAAGGACGGGCCCCTTGTAACAAGACACAGGCCGTCAGTTGATGTGCTCTTCAGATCCACCGCGTACTATGCCGGTAAAAACGCAATAGGTGTTATCATGACAGGTATGGGGGATGACGGTTCAAAAGGGATGAAGGAGATGAAGGAAGCCGGTGCTTACAATATCGCCCAGGATGAGGAGTCCTGCGTTGTTTTCGGTATGCCGAAAGAGGCGATAAAGCTCAATGCTATTGACAAAGTGCTGCCTCTTTCGCAGATAGCAAAGGCTGTGTATAGTGCTTCGAAGGTATGAAGTGATGGAGTATTGTCCTGCCGTGAATAATATTCTGATCTTATATTAATTCCATGCTCTCTATTATTTAACAGCCCCCGCACCCCCGGAGGGGCAAGGCTCTATAAAGTATGGCTTTAAGCTATTTTTATCAGATAGATTCATCCTTTAAAGGCATGTATTACTGTTTTTCTTTGCCCCCTTCGGGGGTGCGGGGGCCGGGAAGATTCCTGTGGGAAATCATTATGAGTTACCGCAAGAGATGTGCGGTAAAAGTGAGCCAGCGAGGTGACGGCGGCTTAAAATTTTATGCAGGGATTAATTCAATTTTTGCAACAATTCACTTTCATCCGCATCATAATTAGTTGATTTTTCCCGGTAAATATTGTTCTGTCAGAATCTGTTCTCGCATAAAATCAACGGAGCACTATATGTCTAAAATTCAGTGGAAGCCCGGCACAATGATTTATCCTCTCCCTGCTGTAATGGTGAGCTGCGGGATAGAACCCTCCTCATATAACATACTTACAGTTGCATGGACTGGCACTGTGTGCACCGCTCCCCCGATGACATATATCTCCATCAGGAAGGAGAGGCATTCATATAATATAATCAGGGAGACAGGTGAATTTGTCATAAATTTAACAACAGAGAAACTGGCCTTTGCCACGGATTTCTGCGGTGTCCGTTCCGGCAGAGATATAGAGAAGTTCACTCACCTCGGTCTTACTCCGCAGCCGGCATCTGTTGTCAAAGCGCCATTGATAAAAGAATCCCCTGTAAACATTGAATGTCGTGTCACACAGATAATTGAACTTGGTTCTCACGATATGTTCCTTGCGGAGGTAATGGCTGTTAATGTTGATGAAAAGTATATAGATGAATCAGGTAAGTTCAGGCTTGATGCCGCGAAACCTATATGCTACAGTCATGGTTCATACTACGGGCTTGCAAAGGAGTTGGGCACCTTCGGATATTCGGTGATGAAGCCTAAGACAAAGAGGAAACGTGAAGAAACTGCGAAAAAAGAAAATAAAAGCAGTATGAATAAGAAAAACAGTAAGGATAAAAAAAGAAAGTAGATGTTTATACTTCATTTTTATCGATAAGAATTCTGCAGTCAACAGATTGAATTTCTTCTCCGGATCCCATGAGAGGATTCAGGTCAATCTCTTTAATTTCCGGAGCTTCACCTAAGAGTAATGATACCTTTATTATTATCTCTGCAAATATATCTTCATTGACCCCGGCTTTCCCCCGGGCTCCTTTAATAAGATCATACCCTTTGAGACGCCTTATCATGTCAAGAGCTTCATCCATCCCCACAGGAATAATCCCCGCAGATGTATCTTTCAGAGTCTCAACAAAAATCCCCCCGGGTCCGCAGAGAATAATATGGCCGTAGCCCGGTTCGCGCTTCCCTCCGATGAAAAGCTCTGTTCCCTGAACCATCTTCTGTAGTACAACACCCGATGCGCCGTTGATATTCATCAGCTCAGTATAAGATTTTAATGCTTCGTCTGCAGATGATATATTAAGTTTAACACCCCCGGCATCACTTTTATGTACCGGCCCTGAAACTTTCATTGCCAGGGGAAACCCCAGTGCAGCTGCGGCAAATTCTATTTCGTCCGGGGAATTAATGGAGAGTTCCCTTGCATGGGGAATCCCTGCGGAATGGAGGAGCTTTCTTACACATCCGGGATTCAGAAAACCATCAGGTGCTGCAGCAATTATTTTTTTTATATTAACGGTATCCGGCGGTTTTCCGGAACCTCTGAGGGCTGAAGAATTCTGAAAAGGTAAATTAGTCTTTGATACAGCAGCAAGTGATTCAGCCAGCATTACTTCATCAGGGAAGAATGCTCTCCCGAGTTTTGTGAAATGCTCTATAGCCCCGGAAGCAAGCATAGTTGAGGGGAGCACCGGGAATACCTGTTTCTGTAAAGATTTCATTTTTTCATCAAGGAGTTCATATACATGATTAACATCAAAAAGCCCCGGGGTTCCGAAGATCACAATAGAACTGTCGATCTCCGGGGCATCATTATCGATGAAGTCCAGTATCTCTCCTAACTGTTCCGCTGTCCCTGTGCCGATGAAATCAACAGGATTTGAGACTGAAGATCCATGAAACAGTTTACTCTTAAGTTGATCTGCTGCCGGGCCGTTTAACTGCGGCACATTAATCCCCTTACGCGACAGGGCGTCTGTAGCCAGAACTCCGGGACCACCGGCATGAGTAATCACTGCGAAATTTTTCCCGGGGGCCTTTCCGTGCATCAGAACGCCTGCAGTATATATAAACTCCTCCCTCCCTGAACATCTTGTAATACCGCACTTGCGGAAGAGTGCATCAACAGCAGTATCCGGAACAGCCAGGGCCCCGGTGTGCGACATGGCTGCCCTTGATCCCGCTTCACTGGCTCCAGCCTTAATGGCTGCTATTCTGCATCCTTTAGTCCTGAGTGAACAGCAGTGCTTTATCAGCATATCAGGTTTTTTAATCTGTTCTATATAAAGAAGCTTAACACGGGATGATGAATCAGTGAAGGATTCGTCCCAGTGCTGCACAATCTCTTCAACACCGCACTGTGGAGAGTTCCCCACTGCAATAACGCTTGCAAACCGGATCCCCATGGGGAGTGCTCTTTCAAGAGTGAAAACTGCAACAGCTCCTGATGCTGAAACAAAGTCAGCACCATGCGGTACAAGCTCCGGAGTGGGGCCTGCAAAAGCAGCGGCAAAACCTGGAAAAAGTATCCCTGTGCAGTTCGGCCCGATGAGCGTGCCGTTAACTGATGTAACTATACCGGTCAGTCTCTCTTCAAGAGCCTTCCCGTCTTTACCGGTTTCGCCGAATCCCGCGGAATACACAATGAATCCTTTTGTTTTTTTCTTGAGGGCAAGGATCTCCGCGTTTTTTATCACATAAGATGAAGGCACTGCAAAAATTGCGCACTCCACTTCGGGGAGTGATTCAGAATCCGGATATGATGAGAAACCCTGTACGGAGCTTTCACGGGGATTGACTATGTAAACCTGTCCGCGATATCCGCCATTAATAATATTACGGAGGGCGGTGCCCCCCGGTTTTGACATATCATTTGAACCCCCGACAATAACTATGCTGCGGGGATTAATAATTTCATTTCTAATCATTTACTGTTTATTTAAACCTGTATCCCGGGATGCGACTCTTCAAATTCTTTTATGATTTTATATTCATCAATTTTGTTGAAGGCAATTATATTACGCAGGTGAATATATGAGTCGATATCCATTTTGGTAAATTTTACAGCAACGCCGTGCTTTTCTTTACGGATAACTTCACAGCTCATATTAAGACTCAGTTCGGAAGATGAACCCGAAAGGTAAATAGTTACTTCCCCTTCTGTATTTTCCGGGACATTGTCTGTTGTATTAATCAGCATTCCGCTAAGGCTGAGATTCTCAACATTACCATTCACATCATGTCCGTTGAATTCAAGAGAAGCACTTACATGAAAAATTACTCTCGGTTGAATTCTGTCCTCCATAATATGCCCCCTTATGGTTTAAATGGCTTTAATAAAAAATTATAATCAGGGTGCTTCTCCCTGTTCGGATAAATCAGTTTAAGTCATATTTCATTATAATGGATTAAAGCGGAAATATCAATA